>Ga0180432_10001211_pt1 | contig 41151 bp, 29 predicted proteins | sample SS_ome_10_FD_132414 | JGI IMG/M metagenome (GOLD analysis project Ga0180432, IMG submission 132414) | Hypersaline lake sediment archaeal communities from the Salton Sea, California, USA - SS_1_MS_2 metaG | ecosystem: Environmental > Aquatic > Non-marine Saline and Alkaline > Hypersaline >... | reverse complement strand
TTGCTCAGAGACGTTTCCGATGGCTGTTTGCAGATGTTCGGTGGCATGGGTTTCATGAATGAGATGTTGATATCGCGATACTACCGTGATTCGAGAATCATATCAATCGGCGGCGGAGCAGATGAAGTGATGCGTGAGGTCATTGCCAGGCTTGCGGGATATGTATAGTTCATGCGTCCAGCGATGGGACGGCAGAGCCTTTTTGCTGTGCGGGTCCGGCGAAATCATCGCCGGAGAGGCTCTGAATGGAACCTGCCGGGAGCAGTGACTGCCGGCCGGCTAAAAGGTGCCGTGATTTCACCGGGCGTCTTCCCCGGGAAAGAGGGGAATACGCCCGGAAGAACCTTTGAGAATTTGGATTGAAAGAAGAGAGAAGAAGGAGGGAGCTCATGAAAATAACAGTTCTGAACGGAAGCCCCAAAGGGGATCAGAGCAACACCATGCAGTACTTCCGGTACATCGAGAAGCACTTTCCCGATAATGAATATCGGGTATTCGCCGTAGGGTATGAATCCGATGATCTCGAAAAGAGTGAATTTTTTCAGGAGGTACTGGATGGGATTGCGCAGGCCGACGGAATCATATGGGTTTATCCGATTACCTATTTTCTCGTCCCCTCTCGAATGAAACGTTTTATCGAAATGGTATTTGAAAAAGGAAAGCAGCCGGTTTTCAAGGGTAAATATGCAACGGCGATAAGCACCTCTATGCATCTCTTCGATCATACTTCTCATAATTATCTTCGTGGCATAAGCGAAGATCTGGGGATGAGCTATCTCGCCGGCTACTCGGCGATGTTCCGTGACCTGATGGTTCGCCGGGAGCGGAGTAATCTTCTCGGATTTGCCGATGATTTTTTCAATCACATCGAGAAGGGGATACCGGTTGCTCGGGAATATGATCCGGTATCGTATGATGTTCCCGAATATAAACCGGGTGACTTCCAGAGTGTACCGGTGCTGGGCGACAGAAGCATTGTACTGCTCACCGATGCAACCGAGAAGGATGCTAATCTCAATAATATGATCGATGTCTTTGTCAGATCAATGCCGAATGAGGTTACGGTCGTCAACCTCAACGAGATACATCTTCGGGGTGGTTGTAAGTGCTGTCTCCATTGCTGTTATGACGGGGTGTGTATTTACGATGATGATATGAACAGCATTTACCGGAACACGCTCCTGCCTGCTGATGCCATCATCTATGCGGGATCCATCAGGGATCGGTACCTCTCCAGTCGCTGGAAGATGTTCTTCGACCGGTTTTTCGTGAATGCTCATCGCCCGACGCTCGAGGGAAAACAGGGCGGCTTCATCATCTCCGGTCCCCTGCGGCAGCTTCCCAATCTTCGGCAGCTCTTTACCTGCTTCGCCGAGACGTTTGGACTCAACATCGCCGGGTGGGTGACAGACGAGTACGCAGACTCGGAACGGGTGACGGCGCTCCTTAAGGATCTCTCGAATCGAATCATCTGGGGCCTCGAGACCAATTACAAGCAACCGGTGAGCTTCCTCGGTGCTGGCGGACGGAAGCTTCTCCGTGATATCAATTTTGTCGCCGGGTTTATTTTCGTTGAAAACTACCGGTACTATAAAGAGCACGGGCTCTTCGATTTCCCCCATTCGGAGCGGAAAATGCGGTTGACGGGAGTCCTTCTCAGAAAGCTCCTGAAGCTGCCCGGTTTCAGGAGGAAATTCCAGGCGCAGATAAACGCGAAGATGCTTGAACCCCTGGAGAATGCCGTTGAGCGGAATTGAATGCCGCGTGATGCTTTTCGTGTATAGCGGTGCTATATCCTGAGCGCCTCTTCGAAACCCTCCCGAATCGCATCGGTGATCTTTCTGGGGCCCCGGGCGTCTCCTATGGTGATGACCGGGATATTCAGCGCTGCAACTTTTTCCGGAAGATCATTTGCGGAAACAGCACCGACAGCGGTGATGACCATGTCCGCGGGAATGAACTCCTTCCCCCGCTCGGTTTCTACAATTACTGAATCGTCCGTTATCTCAACAAGCTTTGTCTGCGGGCGGAGGGTGATTCCAAGGACCTTCAGACACTTCATGAGTGACCATCGCTGCGTGCGGCCCACATTGTCCGCAAGGCGCTCGACGAGATCAATTATGGTTATATTCCGCGTGATGCCGTGGAGCATTTTCATGGCGCACTCAGTTTCCTCTGCATAGTGATACATCAGGAAGGCGAAGGTATCACTGTCAAGGGTGTCCAGGGAGGCGATGTAGTGGGCTGTCTCGCATCCGGTGGCGCTCCCGCCGATAATAACCACCTCTTTGCCGAAATCGCATATCTCCTCACGGAGGACATCCCAGGCGCTCACCACGTGCGGTTTATCGATGCCGGGCACTTTGATCTCAAAGGGTACCGCTCCCGTTGCGACCACGAGATGATCGGGGCGTTCACGCTGAACGATCTCAGGGGTAAGTGCCGTAGCAAGCTTCACGGTTACGCCGGCATGTTTCATCCGGTTTGAGAGACTGTCGATGAGATTCTGAAGCTCACCCTTCCCCGGAGGCATCTTTGCGAGATTTATCTGCCCGCCGAGCGTCGGCCCCTTTTCGTAGAGGGTAACATCGTGCCCCCGCTGAGCGGCCGTAAGGGCGAATTCCATACCTGCCGGTCCGCCGCCGGCAACCAGAATCTTCTTCTTCTCCTTGGCCCGCTCAATTGCGAGATCTCCCTCGCGTCCCGCTCGCGGATTCATGACGCAGTGCACTGCTGTTCCGGAAAATATCGAATCGAAGCACCCCTGATTGCAGGCGATACAGGGCACTATCTCATCGAAACGGCCCTCCTGTATCTTGCGCGGCAGTTCCGGATCGGCGATGAGCGGCCTGCCCATGCAGATCATATCGCAGGCGCCTGATCGAAGTGCCCGTTCCGCAACGAAAGGATTGCCAAGTCGGTTTGAGGCGAAGACGGGAATGGTCACCTTCTCCTTGATTCCCCTGGCGAGATAGATAAAAGTGCCAGGAGGAACATTGGTGGTGAGTTGCGGGATGTTGGTTTCATGCCAACCGCCGGTCACATTTATTGCATTCACGCCGGCATCCTCTGCCGCGGCGCAGAAGATGGCTGATTCTTCATTGGTTTGCCCCCCCTCGATGAAGTCGCTTCCGGCAACCCTTATTCCGACCGCACAGTCATCATCGACTGCCGCCCGGACCGCTCCGATGACTTCGAGGCCGAAGCGCATCCGGTTCTCAAGCGTTCCGCCATATTCATCTGTTCGGAGATTGGTCACCGGTGAGAGGAACTGACTGATAAGGTATCCGGTGCAGCCGAGTATCTCTATGTAATCGAAGCCCGCCTCCTGTGCGCGGCGGGCGCCGTCGGCGAAAGCCTGCTTGACCTCCTCGATGTCGTCTTTCGTCATCTCGCGGGGGACCTCCTTGGAGAGGACGCTCTTCACCGGTGACGGGGCGACAGGCTGCATTCCGCTGAGCAATGAGAAGGCGTTCCGGCCCATCTGAAAGAGCTGCGTGCCGAGTTTCACGTTGGTTTCGCGGTGCAGCTCGTCTATGAAGTCACTGAATGGTTTGATATAGGAATCGTCGAAGAGGGCGGGCATGAACGGCGCACTGCCCACCCGATCGATAGCAACGGGGCCGATGATCATCAATCCAACGCCGCCGTGTGCCCGCTCCCGGTAGAATTCGCGAAAACGATCGGAAAAGGAATAGTCGTGCGTGTAAATAAGCCCCATGGCGGGCATAACGATTCTGTTCGATATTTCTGTTTTATTGATGGTGATTGGTTCCAAGAGCTTCTTGATTTTCATGGCTTTTCTCCTCCAGGTGTCAGTCGCTCTCATTTCTGTTCCAGAGATCTGAGGTTGCTGAGGATTTTGTGGGCACCTTCGATTATCTCGGTGACCACTTCTTTGATGGTTTTTATCTCATGTATCATGCCAACTGCCTGGCTGCAGGGGAAGGGAGCACGTTCCCAGTCACCCGCTTCGTAGGCGGCCCGTCCCTTCTTGCCCCCCACGATGGTGAGCAGCTCCTCGAGCGTTGCCGATCGCGCTTCCATATCGAGGACCTTTTCGACAGCACTGTTGCGATAGCAGCGAAGCGGATTTCGCAGGCTTCTCATAATGTGGACCGTATCAAGCTCGGTCGCCTCCACGTACTTCTGCTTGAAGTTCTCGTGCATGGTGCTTTCCCGGGTTGCGGCAAACCGCGTTCCCATGAGCACGCCGTCTGCACCCATTGCCAGTGCAGCGGCAAATCCGCGGGCATCGGCAATACCCCCCGCCGCTATAATGGGTACATTGAGCTCATCAACCGCCCGTGGAAGAATCACCATTATCGGAATATCAAACATGCCGGGATGACCGCCGCACTCGTAGCCGAGAATGATAATGCCGTCAACACCCCCGGCAACAGCCTTCTTCGCGTATCGGATCGCTGGCGCTTTATGGAAGATTTTTATCCCCGCCTCGTTGAGAATGGGAACGAGAAAGGATGGATCCCGGCCGGCGGTCTCAACCGCGGCAACGCCTTCTTCGGCGGCGACACGGGCAAAGTTGACTGACCGCTCTTCTCCGCCCTTGGCCACCTCGGGGAGCATGCTGATATTCACGCCGAAAGGCCTGTCGGTCATCCCGCGGGTCTTCCGTATCTCTGCTCTGAGCTCCTCTGCTGATTGAAATGTCTCGGCAGTTAAAAATGCCATGATGCCCGCCTCGGCAGCAGGGGCAACGAATTCCGCAGTGGAGAGCCACTGCATCCCTCCCATGAAAAGGGGGTACTCGATGCCGAGCATTTCAGTTATCCGTGTTTTGAACATTGCTCCTCCGATGTTGTTCTTGCTGTAATATCCATTCACATGGAGCTGTGGAATAGCTGTTTATCTCCGACTATTGGCGCATCCAATGTGTGGATAGTTGTTGTCAAATATGCATAATAAAAGCACTTACCGCTTCCCATATGGCTGCTTGAATGCTCTTCGAAAAATAAAAAAAAGGTTGACAACAAAAAGGTTAGTTAGTATCACTAACCTGCTTGATTTGTCAAGAAAAAATCTTCAAGTAATAAATAGTGATAACACAATTTCTCCGCTTGTTCAATAAGCATAATCTGGATGGCGTGCCGCCCTTCACAGAAGGGATGAGTATTAATATGTGTTTTCGGAATCGGATATGGCCGGGATAAAGAACAGAAAGGATACCATTAATAAAGCAAAGGAGCGTTCACTCCCGCCTGGCCAGGTCAAGATTGCCGAAGCGTTGAAGTTTCTGATGGAGAAGAAGGAGTTTAACGCTATTACAACGGCTGAAATTGCAAGGAAAGCGGGTGTCACTGAAGCGCTTATCTATAAGTATTTTAAGGATAAGCGGGGTCTCCTCTATGAGATCCTGGCTGATTACCTTTTTCACTTCATCAGCGTTGCACAGGAGGAGGTGCAGGGGATTTCGGGAGCACTCAATAAGCTCAGGAGGGTGATATGGTCCCACATCAATGTCTATGCGAATAACAGGGTCTTTGCGCGCATACTCATGCTTGAGGTCAGATGCTTTTCAGATTACTACCGGAGCAAACCGTATAAGCTGGTGAAGGATTACAGCACTCTGTTCCTTGAAATACTGGAGGAGGGCATTGAGACCGGTGAAATTCGATCGGACATATCGCCACCGCTCATCAGGCAGATTATTCTCGGCGCCATTGAGCACGTATGCCTTACCGGTGTCATCTTCAATCGCGATATATCTCCCGATGAGCTCACCGAGGATCTCTATAATATCATATTCATGGGAATAGCGGTATTCAGAGCCTGATTGGAGAAGGAGATCTGCCGGCGGATTACGAACCGTCATGAGGAAGACGCAATACTATTCGTTAATATTATTAATAATAAATAATAGGAGGTCTGTATGAAAAAGGAAGAGTACATCTGGGATTTCCGCAATCCCTATGAGTGGATGCAGCGGGTTATGAGGAGCTCTTTTCCGCCTATGATCATAACCTGTGCTATTACCGGCGGTGTTCAGGGCAAGGAGTGGAACGAAAATCTCCCCGAGACGCCCGAGGAGCAGGCGGATCAGGTCTATGAGGCTTACAAGGCCGGAGCAGTTTCGGTGCACGTGCATGCACGGAATCCCGACGTCAACTGGCTGACGACGAGCAAGCCGGAAGACTATTCGAAGGTGAACAAGCTCATCAGGGAGCGGTGTCCCGACATCATCATCAATAACACGACCGGCGGGGGCCCGCAGCTCTCGACTGAAGAGCGGATGTGCTGCCTCTACGCTGATCCCGCGCCCGAGATGGCGAGCCTGAATCTCGGCCCCTTCGTGCTCAAGGTAAAGATGAAGGCGCGGAAGGAGCCGATCCCCCATCCGCGTGATGAAATGATGTTCGATAGTTGCATTCCGGCGAGCTATGCGGACATCAACCTCTATGCAAAGACGATGAAAGAGAAGGGGATCAAGCCGGAGATAGAGCTCTATCATCCGGGACAGTACTGGGTGGTACAGGATCTCATCAGTGAGGGGAATATTGATCCACCCTATATGATACAGTATGTTATGGGCTTTCAGACATCATCCTATCCGACGCCGGCCAATGTCATCTCGCTGGTAAACGAGCTGCCGCCCGACTCCATGTTCGCGCTTATCGGAGTCGGCCCCTTCCAGATTCCGATGAATGTTATGGGGATTCTGCTCGGCGGCCACGTACGTGTCGGCATGGAGGATAATCTCTACTATAAAAAAGGTGAGAAGCTGAAGAACAACGCCCAGCTCGTGGCACGCATCAAGCACATTGCCGAGGAGATGAATCGGCCGGTTGCCACCGTGGCACAGGCGCGGGAGATGCTCGGTCTTCCTGCGAAGCCGAAATCGTAGAGAACCTGGAGAAAAACAGAGAGGGGGGTGTGCCTGTGGCCACCCCCCTCTGTAAATTTCATGGAAGCGAGGAGTCTTCATGGCACACTGGTTAGAGGAAACGGAAAACATGGTTTATGCCGGTCGGATAAAGGTTCCCTATCGATGGTATGTGGGAGAGGTGGGGAGCCGGTTCCTCACGACGCTTCGGAATAAAAAAGAGATATGGGGAACGCGGTGCTCTCGATGCAAGAGGGTATATATTCCACCGGCCAAAAACTGTGGCGAGTGCTTTTCGCTGACCGACGAATGGGTTCAGGTTAAGAATACCGGAACGCTTCAGTCATTTACCGTCGTACGATATTCACACGATATGCAGCCACGGAGCGTGCCCTTCGCGTACGGTCTTATCAAATTGGATGGCGCTGACGGCTCACTCCTTCACTTTATCGGGGATACCGACCTTGATGCGCTGCAGGTGGGAATGCGAGTTGAGGCTGTCTTTGCGGATGAGCGTGAAGGCTCCATCCTCGACATACGGCACTTTCGACCGGTAGGGGGAGGAGATTCAAATGGATAGAATAGCAATTATTGGTGTTGGTCAGACTCCCTATGAAAGAAACAAGGAGGATACCTTTGACGAGCTGGTATTCGAGGCGGCAACGAAAGCACTCGCTGATGCCGGTGGCGAGATCGGGGATATCGATAATATCATAACGGTCTCGAATGATTTCTGGGATGGAAGAACTATCTCCTCTATGGCTATTCAGGATGCTGCCGGATGTCAGGGGAAAGATATATCGACGGTGGAAGGGGATGGAACCTTCGGAATACTCTACGGCATGATGCGCGTCCTCTCCGGATCCTACGACACGACACTCGTGGTTTCACATATGAAGGGCTCCGAGAGTGTGATGAATCTCATCACCAATGCGATGTTCGATCCCATCTATCAACGGGGACTCGGTATTGACGCCACCTCTTCCGCGGCTCTACAGGCCCGGTGCTATATGGAGATGAGCGGCGCAACCGAGGAGGACTTTGCGCGGGTTTCGGTCAAGAATCATAAGAACGCTTTCAACAATCCGAATGCGCAGTTGCCGCTGGACATTACGGTTGATGATGTTATGAAGTCGAAGAAACTGGCCGATCCCCTGAAACTCCTCGACTGCTCGCCTGTCAGCGATGGCGGTGCCGCGGTGATACTTGCTAACGAGAAGGGACGCAAGCGATTCAAGAAAGATCCCGTCTGGATCAGTGGTGTGGGACACCTCTCTGATTCATATACGCTGGGGTATCGCGATCTTGCCCGATCGCGTGCCCTCACCGGAGCCGCCGAGAAGGCTTACCGTATGGCGGGAATCAAAAAACCCTTGAAGGAGATCGATGTCGCTGAGATATACGATGCCTATTCCTATATGGAGCTCATGTGGTATGAGGGATTGGGTTTTGCCCCGGAAGGAAAGGGGGCAGAGCTGATCCGCTCAGGTGATACCGGGCCCGGTGGTGCGCTGCCGGTCAATCCCTCCGGCGGCGTTCTCTCGGCACATCCGGTTATGGTTGCGGGGATGGCCCGGGTCATTGAGGCTGTGCTGCAACTGCGGGGTGAAGCGGAGAATCGGCAGATAGCGAAGGCAAAAACAGCCCTGGCTCATGGTATCAATGGACCCTGCGGACAGGCTCACTGCGTGTATATTCTGGGCGTATAGGAGAAGAGCATGGGAAAACGTGTAGCTATAGTTGGATTTGGTCAAACCTATCAGAGGAGCTCTCGCAGGGATGTGAATGGCGTTGAGATCATCAATGAAGCGGTGCGGGCGTGCCTGGCGGATGCGGATCTGACCATCGATGATATCGATGCGATAGTTATCGGCAATATGGATCACTTTGAAGGTATCAATTATGTTGACTGCTGGAGTGTGGAGGGCTCCGGGGGAGTTATGAAGCCGATATTCAAGGTGACCACCGGAGGCACTACCGGCACAACGGTTGCCATGTGCGGTTATTATCATGTCGCCTCGGGGATGTTCGACAGGGTGCTTGCCATCGGCTGGGAGAAGAACTCTGAATCCGATACCACCGGTGCAATTATCACCGCCTTCCATCCTGTCTGGGAACGGCCCAATATCGGCGGTGCCATTGCCGGGCTGGCAGTTGATGCGAGCCTGTACATGTCCATGTACAATGTCACGGAGCGTGACGGAGCCCGTGTCGCAGCGCGGGAGCGACTCCACGCCCTGAATAATCCCTATGCACACCTTCATCAGGAGTGGATGAGAGGGCTGGACGTTGAGAAGATAGTCGAACTGCTGGTGACCTCGGAGCAGAATCCGGTTATTGCCTATCCGCTCAGGATGAGCGATATGTGCCCCCGTACCGATGGTGCTGCTGCCGTTGTTTTCGCCTCCGAGGATGTTGCCGAGAAGATCTCTTCCACGCCGGCCTGGGTGGTATCAACACACAATAGACATGAACACACTTATCTGGGTGATCTTGAATGGAACAGGAATGAGACCATACGTCTGGCTGCAAAGGCGGTCTTTGACGAGGTGGGGATAAAGGAACCGCTCAAGGAGATAGACGTGTGCGAGCTCTATCTCCCCTATTCCTATGCCGGGCTCAAGTGGATTGAGGATATTGGGTTCTGCGAATACGGGGAGGGGCCGAAGCTCCTCTGGGACGGGGTAACCGATATGGATGGCGAGCTTCCGATAAATCCCTCGGGGGGCGTTATGAGCTCGAATCCCATCGGTGCCACGGGACTCATCAGGGTTGGCGAGGCCGCATGGCAGATAATGAGGCGATCGGGAGATCGGCAGGTGCAGAAGGACGTGAATTTTGCCTTGTCGCACGGATTTGGTGGATGCAACTGGGCGGATTTCATGCTGCTGGGAAAGGAGAAGCCGTCTTAGTCCCTTAGCAATGAGGTTCTTTTTTGGGGGGAAGGTTTAACAGGATTCGACAGGATTACAGGATAGCAGGAATGGAAAATCATGAATATCAAATTTGTACGTTCTGTATAGTATTGAAAGATTTGGAATACATTATTGGATTTAATTTAAAAAGCTGAGATTTACAGGATTTCAGGTAAACCAGTCCTGATATTGTTGTTATTCTGTCTAAGATCTATTCCTTTTGGTTCCGGCTTGCCCGGGTTTAGAATGAAAGGGGGAAACAATGGCCGAAAAGAGAGAAGAGGAACTCCTCACCGTATCGTCAGGCGAGGCATTCCAGCCCTTCGACTGGAGTGTGGGGAGGCACGGCTCGAAATTTTTACAGGAGCTCAGAGACAATAAGCAGTTCTTCGGCATCAGGTGCGGAACGTGTGGCAGGGTATACATCCCCCCTCGCAAGGTCTGCGGCAAATGCTATGTGGCAATGGATGAGCTGGTGCCCGTCTCCGATGAGGGTGTAATTGTGAGCTGTGCCATAATCGATTTTGGTTTTGTGGATCCCAGCACCGGAGTGCAGCGACCGGTCCCCTACACCTATATCTTTGTACGGCTCGATGGGGCCGATTCAGCTTTCCCGCACTTTCTCGACAGCACTGACAGGGAAAAGGTTAAGATTGGCGCCCGGGTCAAGGCGGTGTTCGAGGAGAAGCGGATCGGAAGTGTTATGGACGTGAAGCACTTCACGCTCCTGGATTGACAATACGATTCTCTTTGAAGAGTAGACATTAAAAATTTTTACAGGATTTTTCATTAGTGATATATGACGCGTGATGAGTTACTATCTCTTTCTTCAATAATCACTCTTTGCCCGTCACCTGTTATCGGCGATTAGTTATTTGTCGGATAATTTGCTGATACGGAAATCCTGTTAATCCTGTCGGAATCTCTTTTGTTTATAACATTTCCAGAATTGTGTGAGCACTATAACCAAGGCGAGGAGGATTAAACTATGGAGGAACGAATCTGGCATAAGGCCTACGTATCAGACGTTCCGAGGGAGATTGAATTCGAGGATGTTACCATGCCCGAGATTCTCGGCCGCACCGCGGAAAAATATCCTGATCGGTTATCTCTTATATATCTTGGTACGAAGATATCCTTTGCTGAAATGGACAAGCTGGTAAACCGCTTTGCAAATGCACTTCGAAGCATCGGCATAAAGCCTCGGGAACGGATTGGAATCCTCGTTCCCAATATTCCACAGGTCATGATAGCTTACTATGCGGTCTGGCGTGTCGGGGCAACTGCGGTACCTATCAATCCGCTTTACACCGATCGGGAGATTGAGCATCAGCTGAATACATCAGGTGCCACTGCTGCAATCACCCTGGATCTTCTGTCGGATCGAATCCGTGCACTGCGCGCGACCACAGAGGTGAAGAAGGTTATCACCTGTCACATCAATGATTATCTCACCTTTCCGAAGAAGCAGCTCTTCCCCCTCCTGAAAAAGGAGATGTACCGGAAGTACGAGCCGGAGCCGGATTACTATGACTTTCTCGATCTGATGAAAGGCGCTTCGTCCGAATTTTCCTATGAACCGCCCCCTCTTGATGAGATTGCCCTAATACCCTATACCGGAGGAACAACCGGGCTCGCAAAGGGAGCGATTATCACGCATCGGAATGTTTCCTATATCACGCAGACCCTTCAAACCTGGCTGTATGATATCAAGGAGAAACCCGAAAGCGAGCTGGCGATATTCCCCTTCTTCCATATGGCGGGATTCACCGCGGTGATGAACATCTGTGTCATTAACGGGTGGACCGCGGTGCTGGTGCCGCGGCCCGAACCGCAGACGGTGATGGATATGATGCTCCAGTACAAGCCGAGCATCGTCCTTGCGGTACCCACTATCTATGTCGGGGTATTGGCCCTGCCCGAGTTTAAAAAGGCGGATCTCTCCTTTGTCGAAGGCTTCTTCTCCGGCGCAGCTCCCCTGCCGCTGGAGACTATCGATGCGCTCAAAAGGGCAACGGGAGCAACCATTGTTGAGGGATACGGGATGACCGAATCGACAACGTTCATCTCGATAACGCCGTGGCGGGGGAAGCTGAAGCCCGGAAGCGTCGGCGTGCCGCTCCCGAATATCGATGTGCGCATTGTCGATGTCGATACGGGGACCAGGGATGTTCCGGCGGGAGAAGAGGGTGAAATTATATTCAAAGGACCGAATATGTGTTCCGGTTATTATAATATGCCCGATGAGACCGAGAAGTCCATACGCGACGGGTGGTTCTACACGGGTGATATCGGGAGATTCGATGAGGAGGGATATCTCTATATCGTCGATCGGACAAAAGATATGATAATCGCCGGTGGCTATAACATCTATCCCCGTGAGATAGATGAAGTCCTCTATGAGCACCCGAAAGTACTTGAAGCGTGCGCGGTCGGCGTGCCCCATGACTATCGCGGTGAGACGGTCAAGGCGTTCGTGGTGACCAAACCGGGGGAAACGCTCACCGAGGAGGAGCTGGATGCACACTGCCGGAAGCATCTCGCCCCCTACAAGGTGCCGAAAATATACGAGTTCATGGATGAACTCCCGAAGTCGATGATTGGAAAAGTGCTCCGCAAGGAGCTGAGGGAGATGGAGATCAGGAGGGGCGAGAAATAGCGGTGGATGCCGAAGGTGACAGGCGAAAAAGCTTGATTAACGGCAGCGCATTAATAGAATGGCGACAAAATGTACAATCCTGACATGCCTGATCCAGGGATGTTTTATTGACAGGATAACAGGATAACAGGATGATAAGGATGGATTTATTTAAAAATCCGAGCAATCTGAGAATAGGTTTCAAATTTTTATTCTAAGTGAAGCGATGCCTTTTGTGTTGAAAGGAAGATTCCAGTATACAGGATATCAAATCATTACAATCCTGTAATCCTGTCTCATCTTTAAAATGGTGGTTTTAAATAATAATTTATGATTTAGCACGAACAAGGAGTGGAGTATGTATTTCAATGAAGATCAGCTGGCGTTGAAGGAGTTGACGAGGAAGTTCGTTGACAATGAGATTAATCCCAATATGGATGAGTGGGAGAAGAGCACCGCTCCCCTTCATGAGCTGTTCAAGAAGATGGGGGATCTTGGCCTCCTGGGCATCCGGTACGATCCGAAATACGGTGGGCAGGGGCTCGATTACTGGTTCGAGACGGCCTTTCTGGAAGAGCTCGGCTATATTCACGGGTGGGGTGTGCCAACGTCAATAGCTGTTCAGACCAATATGGCGACACCGGCAATTGCCGATTTCGGCACCGAGTATCAGAAAGAGACCTATCTGAAGCCGGCCATAGCGGGTGATATGGTTTCAGCTATTGCCGTAACGGAGCCGGGAGCCGGTTCCGATGTCGCTTCATTGCGATCGACGGCGAAGAAGGATGGCGATTCCTATGTTTTGAATGGCTCCAAGATGTTTATCACCAACGGGGTGCAGGCAGATTTCTACACCCTTCTGGCCAGGACCGGCGAGGGATCGGGATACCATGTCTTCAGCCTCTTCATCGTGCCGAAGAAGCTTCCCGGCGTAACGGTCGGAAGAGCGCTTGACAAGGTCGGGGTACACTCCTGCGACACGGCGGAGCTGTTCTTTGAGAATGTCCGTATTCCCGTTGAGAATCTCATCGGCGAAGAGGGGGAGGGGTTCATCATACAGATGAAGCAGTTTCAGCATGAGCGCTTTTCGCTCCTCCCCATTGTGTGCACCACCGCGCGGTATCTCATCGATATCACCACGGAATACATCAAGGAGCGCGTTGTCTTCGGGAAGCCGCTGGTCTCGAAGCAGGTGCTGCGTCATCAGATTGCCGATTGGCTCACCGATATTGAGTGCCTGCAGCAGTTCATCTATCATATTGTGCGTATGAAGATGGAGGGAAAAGATGTAACCAAAGAGGTCTCCATGGGGAAGCTCTTTGCGGCCAAGGTGGTGAGCCAGGTGGTCAACGGCTGCGTGCAGATGCACGGCGGCATGGGATATATGAATGAGATGCTCATTGCCCGCTTCTACCGGGATTATCGCGCCTTTCAGATAGGCGGTGGCGCCGATGAGGTGATGCGGGAAATAATCTCGAGAATGGCATTACTCTGATTCGGATTGCCATCAATATCTTTTATGTTTGCGTGCACTATTTAACAGCTAAGAGGATGAGTTATGGAAAAGGAATTTTTTGAGGATTACGAAGTGGGCGAGCTCCTGGTGAGTCCCGGTCGAACGATAACCGAAACCGACATTGTGTTGTTTGCGGCGCTTACCGGAGACTGGCATCCCATTCATACCAATGCCGAGTATGCGAAAAATACCATCTTTGGCGAGCGCATCGCTCACGGTATGCTCGGCCTCACCCTGGGGTCGGCGCTCATATTCCGCCTCGGCCCCTATGTTTTCACGCCGAAGAAGTTCATCGCCTTCTACGGGATGGACAAGATCCGCTTTACCGCACCTATCAAGATCGGCGATACCATCCGCTGCGAGGCGACTGTTGTGGAGATGAAGGAGCGGGGAGAGGATACCGGCACCATCGCCTATGATGGAAGAATAAAGAATCAGCGTGATGAGGACTGCGTTGTCTTCAGTCCGAAGATCCTGGTGGGAAGAAAGAAAACGTAGATGAATGTCAGCGGGGCGTCCCGCCCCGCTGATGTGATGCACAAGCTCGTCAACAGATCAAATCACTTCCCCGGGAATTTCGGCTTCCGCTTTTCAGTGAAAGCGGTTATCGCCTCGTAAAGATCCTCCGAGGGCGTGATGTTCCCGCTCATCGACGCGACGAATTTCAATCCGTCGTCAATGCTCTTCCCGATGCCGAAATTCATAACCTGCTTTGCCGCCTGAACGGCCAGCGGAGATTGGTCGGCAATCTCCTGCGCCAGCGCTTCCGCTGCTTTCATGAGAGTATCGTGGTCGGGATACACCTCGTTGATGAGGAGTATCTCCCTGGCGCGTTTCGCATCGAAGTGCTTCGCCGTAAAGGCGAGCTCGCGGGCGATGCCCTGTCCCACGATGTGAGGTATGCGCTGGAGCACGCCCGCGTCGGCAACAATGGCGACGGCCGCTTCGCGGAGCGAGAAGACCGCGTCTTCCGTGCAGAGGCGTATATCGCAGGCGGTGATCATATCGAGCCCGGCGCCAATGCAGTGCCCGTGCACCGCGGCAATGACGGGCTTCCGGCAGCGCTCGATGCAGGTGACGGTCTCCTGCAGCTCGAGTATCTTCTTGACCAGGTTCCGTTTGATGCCGCCCATCTGCTCCCGTGAAACCATTTCGGAGAGGTCAGCAGGCATGGCGATAATGTCAATGCCCGCAGTGAAGGCTTTTCCCTTCCCAGAGATGATGGCCACACGGATATCTTCGTCACGGTCCAGGTCGTCCATGATGGGCATCATCTCCCGCCAGGCGGGCGGATTCATCGCGTTCTTTTTCTCCGGCCGGTTCAGATACACCCAGGCTATGGGTGGTTTCTTTTCCACAAGATAGAATTCGTATTCCATGATTGCACCTCTCACTGATTTTTGATAACAGTATTTTTCCCTTCCCTTTTTTGCAAGAAATTTAATACGGCCCTCTCGGGAGCTTCAGGATTCCTCTTTATGTCTCAGTTGAATTTTTACTTGCAGCTTTACCTGTAATAGTATCTCCTTAAAGAATATCTGTTGTCCTCTTTGAAGATAATGCGCAATTGTTTCATCAGATAAATAAGCGCTGTCAGGATATTCGTGTATACATGTGTGTTTTCATGCGCGGAGAAGGATCCCGGGGATTGTGCTTGCGATATATATTGTGCGGTAGAATGAGTTGAGAAAAGATGTTGATGAAAAAAATAAATGGAGGAGCCGATGAGTAAAACTACGAAGATAGCCTTTGTTCTCTTCTTCCTTACCTTCCTTGCCGTTCTTGCATTTGGATTTGCCTATCTCCTGATGCCGACATTCATGCCATATCACCGGGTTGCCATTGGACAGGAATGGTCGGCACTAGCTCCGGAGATGCGGGTGCTTATCCTTGGCTTTATGAAGCTCTCAGCTGCGGGAATGTTGAGCACGGCAGTGGCAGGGGGAATGCTGCTCTTTATTCCCTTCCGGAGGGGAGAGAACTGGGCTCGCTATGCCCTCCTGACAATTGGATTGGTCGAAATGCTTCTCGCTATCTATGCCGTTGTTCTGATACAAATCAACACGCCTGCCTCCCCGCCCCTCTCGGCAGTAATTGCCGGGGTTATGGTGCTCCTTATCGCCTTTGCGCTCTCCCATGACCTGGCGCGGGGGAAATGACAGGGAAATAACGGTGGGCAGTATCAGTTGCGTGTTGCACCGCTTTTTTTTGTTTTTCCATAGGGGTATCGCGTGAATAAAGGAAGGGTACTATGTCGAAATTACTGGGGATGCTGTTAGTCGAGGATGAAAAGATAACCACCGCGCACCTCGCCGAGGCGCTGAATTATCAGGATGCAAACGGCGGCTATCTGGGAGATATTCTCATTGAAAAGGGGTATCTCGACCGGGAAACACTGGAAGAATATCTTCGCAGGCAGAAGGAGCTGCGGGAAAAGACTCAGTGAGTTATCACCGCGCTGTTCTTCTTCCTGGCTTCTTCGAGGGGAACAATTGAGCACCACTCGGCACTCCTCTTTAAAGGTAGATACAACGAGAGGAATTCCCCACCACGGTGAGCGGAATTTTATATTGACGGTGAGAGGAGACGAATCGAACGATCTGACATACAGGGTGCTGTTTTACCGCAAGCAGCACGTGAACCGACCGAGTATACGTATTTCTTTTTTGACTTCTCGCAGAGAAACTCGTATTAATGAATTACGAGCATCTCGAAAAGTATCTGATTATGAAGAACGCTCACTTGTATGATGTTTCCCGATATCGGGCGGGCGATGAAAGCATCGGTAGCGTCGAGCAGGCTGACCGGCATCCCCTTCTCCGTTTCGCCGGACGTACCGGTTGATGAATTTGATACGCTGATGCAGGAGATCTGAGAGGTGCCGCTGTTTCAATGAATCATCGCCGATGCTGCCTTCACGGAGGTGACGGTTGCAAGAAGTGATACTTCACCGGAAGTTCAATCGATGAGCTCACTGCGACGGGCCATCTCCGCTCCGGTCATCATCTCTCTTATAAGCGGATTATGCTGTGGCCATCTTGTTACCGATAACGGTTGCAGGGAGCAGTGCACGTATGAACGCCGGGAGTGTATGGAAGGCTGTGATCAGCACAGCGCGCATATATCATTTGAGTGGAAGCAGACCGACTCGGGATATACCGGTGTATGGTACTCCTGCATCGAGCGCTGCGAGCAGCGATACCGGAGATGTCTGCAGAGCTGTGATAAACTCAAAAATGAATAATGAGCCGGGTCGTGAAAGTGAGACGATCAATGAGAAGGGAATTATGGAGTAACATGGGTATCATGCTGACCGTGCTGTTGCTCTGCCGCTTTTCGGCGGTGAGCCTATCGATTCCTGACGTCAGAAACTACGCCGTTGAGGCCTGTGTCGGGAGCGCGCAGGAGGCCGTCGATGAAGCGACTGCTCAATGTCTGCGCAATGCGGGACGGCGATGCCGCTGCACCTGCGAGAAGACCGAAATGACCTGTAATGGATCAAAAACACTGTGGCGATGCAGCTGCTCGAGATTGATAAACGATAACTGGTAATGATTCGTACGGAAGTAACGTCGATCTGCTTTCCGTCAGCGTTTCGAGAAGTGCACTGTATACGTCTAAAATCTCTTATAGCGTGACTCACATATGCTCTCGCAGCCGATAAAAATCGACTGGCATATCCCGAGCGATTTCTCCGCCTTTCTCATTTCTATCTTTGTTCTTTTCCCCTTCCTCTTCCCCCGGTAAATGCTGCTGCGGCAGCCTATGAAGTCCTGCTGGCACTTTCGTATGCATCCGAGATATTTTGTTTTGTTAATCCGTGACGTGAGCCCCTGTTTTCTCCGCTGGTACATCAGTTCCTTTAAGTATTGCCGCTGCGCAGGTGAATCAATGGGGCTGCCATTGCTGATAAAAAAAAGCAGGGAAAAGAGAACAATCGATGCTGCTACAATCTTACTCACGAACCTGTGCCTCCTGCGTGTTGATTGAATGGATTCCGGCACATGAGATCTCCCTTGCGTGTCCTTCTGAAAGGGGCAGCGTAACGCAATCTGTTTTCTCGCCGGAAGTCGGGTCCCTACTGATATTTTCGGACTATTTTTCTGTTTGGTAAAAAATAATTTATGGGCACCTCTAAAACTCTTTTCGACCTGTAAAACTGATGAAATGAAAAGTGTTTTGCCTAATTATTCGCCTACAAGGAGCACGACAAAAACGTGGTTTTTGGAAGTGTTCTTATTTATTTTCTTATGAACAGCTCGACAGCCCGGTTCTGAGCACCGGCTGTCCGGACTGTGAATCAGGTGCCGCGAGACGAATATGCTGTCCCGTTTTACGGCACCTTTCGAATTCAGCGGTGAATCCCAGTGACAGGGTTTTCATTGTGAAAGATGATTATATCTGGGGAGAGCCGCCATCCAGGCAGTAAAAGGCGAATGAAGCGGCTATTTTTCCGCAGAGCTGACGGTTCGAAAATCCCAACCGGTTGGGATTTTCGAGAGAGGGATGTTTTTCTGTACGGAGTGATGTCTCGGTGTTGATGATCACCGGATATGATGAGCAGAGATGTGGGCTGAAGGGAGGTGGCAGAAAGGGTCGTTCCCCGTAAAAACCGTGTAAGTGAGCATCAGCTTTTTTTTAACTTCTAATACAAAACTCATCTCCGCGACTCTACTGAGACACGCCCGCCTTTTGGAGCCTGAGAAAAGTGAAATCGGTTTTGAAAGTATAACAGTTTTCGCTCCCGTGCTACGGTACTGAGCAGCCTTTGGATTCCGCATTAACCGAATATGGCATCAACCTCTTCGGCATCGAGATCGGAAACCATCGGGATGCCGCTTACTCTGGAGGCTTCGGGAGTCAGTGCCGCTATATCGTCCCTGCTGATGTGTTCCAAGGCGAACTTGCGCGATCCGCACATCAATTGGCGCAGCCCCTGCGCGAGCCGCTCATAATAGGTGTACAATCCTATTGCCCCTGCGGGTATCTTCTCGTAATCCTTTCCATATTCTCTTTTCAGCTTCTCTGCCGTGACGAAAATCGATTCCCTGGTCTGTCCGAATCGCTGAATGAATATGGGAAGCTCATGTGCATCGATTGCTTTGCCAATAGTCTTGCCGACCATTGCCGCCGCCAGCGGAGCCCGTGACATGGTGATTGCCTTGCAGTATGGCGCGCAGAGGGCAAATCCCTTGAACATCTGATCCTCCAGAATAAAACCGCTGGCGAGTGCGATGTCGGGTATGTATTCCCCTTTCGTGGCGAGTCGATCACAGTAATTGCGGAGCAGCGACCAGAGCTCTATGTTGGGGACACCCCATTCGTTCATCATTCGCCAGGGGCTCATGCCTGTTCCGCCCCCCGCTCCATCGACCGTCAGGTAGTCTATTTTCGCGATTGATGAGAACTTGACCGCCCGTGCGAGGTCTGCGGGCCGGTAGGCGCCGGTTTTCAGGGTGATATATTTTGCTCCGGCTTTCCGGAGCTCCTCCACGCGTGCAACAAAGCTCTCTTCCGCTACCATGCCGATACGAGAATGGCGCTCGAACTCCGTAAAGACGCCTCGCTTGAAATCTTCAATTATTGCGGGGTCCAGCGGATCGGGGAGCACCACATAGCCTCGCTTTTTGAGGATCTGGGCTTTTTCGAGATCGCTGATTTTCACTTCGCCGCCGATGTCTTTCGCGCCCTGTCCCCACTTTATTTCGACAGCCTCGATACCGAGCTGCTCGATGGCATACTCCTGTGCCTTCAGGCGTGTATCCTCGACATTTGCCTGCAGGACGATTGCGCCGTATCCGTCACGTTGCCACTCCTTGAAAAGCTTCACTCGCCGCTCCAGCTCGGGAGAATGAAGGACGCGTCCCTTTTCGATTTTGGCATTGACATCCATCCCGCATACGTTCTCGCCGATGGTCAATATGGTTCCCGAGAGAGCTGAGCCGATTGCCAGCCCTTCCCAGTTTGTCGCGGCGACATTTGTCGATCCCAGGCCGCCGATAATAATGGGAAGTCGCAGCTTGAGCGCTCCCTTGTCGCCAAGCCTTGTTTCCAGATTCACATTGGGGAATATTGCATTATCCGAATCTGCTTCTATCCCGAATGCACCGACTGCCGTTCCCATAATATTGAAATGAGAGAGATCGACGGGGTAATTCTTTTGCGAAGCCATGGTCGTTATTCCGAAGGGTTGTGGATATATTACCTCATGGCCACGATAGGCGCTTTTGCCGATCTCGCACATGCCGATGCAGCCATCGACGCAGGTGACACACATGCCGCTTGATGGACACCAGTCTCCACCGGTTCTGTTTTTTGTCAGCGTTGCAGCTGTCGCGTTATACCGTGTTAGTGGCATTGATCATCTCCTTTGACTTCTTTGATTATAAATAGTGTATTTCACTTACAATTGCCATGATGCGAACACGCCTGGATAGAGAAGGCGAAAACGGTGCAGGAATCCTTTATGAAAACGTGAGTTCCTGTGCTCATATATTGCACCTGAAACGGTGAATTGATACGGCGTGCTCCATAAATAGTATAAAACGGTTGAAATGCTAATAGACTTTATGCCCGTCGCTATTGACGCTTTCCGAACAGTGCACACAGACGGGACAGGTCTCTACCGGCATGACGTTCTGGCATCCTCCGCACAGGCCGTTGAGCAGATTCCCTGCCGTACAGGCGCGCTCACAGACCGGGCATATCCATTCGCATCCGCCGCAGTTCCGGCACTCTTCCGGGGTCAGGTCAAACGCTGTAGCAACGCGGCGTGATGTCCCCCTGCCGACAAATCCAATTCCGCCGGATTGCATCTGCTCTTTGCAGTAACGCACGCAGAGCCCACAGAGGATGCAGTTCTTATCCTTTATCTTGAAGCGGATCTCATTCACCCCGAAATTTGCGGCCAGATCCTGCAGCTTCTTGGAATTGGGACAGGATGATAAGAGAAGCTCGATTATAACCTTCCGTGCTCTCTTGACCTTCTCGGAATTGGTCAGAACAACAAGACCATCCGAGACGGGCAGCGTGCATGAGGCCTCGAGCTTCGAGCGTCCTCTTTTAAAAACCTCGACGATGCATACGCGACAGGCACCGTATTCGCTGAGCCCTTGATGGTGACAGAGCGTCGGTATTGCAATTCCCATGCTTTCGGCAGCCTCGAGCACGGTGGTCCCATCCGGTACTTGAGTGGTTATTCCGTCAATTTTCAGCTCAACCATGGTGTTTCCCCGTTATGATATTATCACCGCATCGAATTTACAGTAATCGCGGCAGAGCCCGCATTTGATGCATTTTTCCTGATCAATTACATGCGGCTCTTTCTTCTTGCCGGTTATTGCCTGTTGCGGACAGTTTTTTGCACAGAGCCTGCAGCCGGTGCATTTTTCCGGATCAATGGCGAAAGTGATGAGTGACTTGCATACACCGGCAGGGCATCGCTTTTCTCGAATATGAGCTTCGTATTCATCACGGAAATATCTGATGGTTGACAGGACAGGATTGGGTGCGGTCCCTCCCAGTGCGCAGAGCGAGGTCTCCCGTATCACCTCGCCGAGCTCGATGAGGAGCTCGATATCACCCTCCTTGCCATTTCCTTCGGTTATATCGGTAAGGATATCGAGCATCCGGTCCAGCCCTTCCCGGCAGGGGACGCACTTCCCGCACGATTCCTGGGTTAAGAAGTGAACGAAATATTTCGCGACATCCACCATGCAGGTGGATTCATCCATGACTATCAGACCGCCGGATCCCATGATTGAACCGACTTCCGATAATTTATCGAAGTCAACATAGAGGTCCATCTCGCTCTCGGGCAGAATGACGCAGCCCCCCGAGGGGCCGCCGGTCTGTACCGCCTTGAATTTTTTCCCTCCGGGTATGCCGCCGCCGATATCGTAGATTATCTCCTTCAGGGTGATGCCCATCGGAACCTCAACGAGGCCGGTATTGTTGATCTTGCCGACCAGCGAGAATATTTTCGTGCCCTTGCTCCCTTCGGTGCCGATACTCGAGTACCAATCCGCGCCCCTGCTGATGATAAGGGGAATATTCGCCCATGTCTCGACGTTATTGATGATCGTAGGCTTTCCGTATAATCCGACTTCAGCGGTATGTATATGTTTCGGTCGCGGTTCGCCGGTTTTTCCCTCAAGCGAGGCGATCAGTGCGGTGGATTCACCACAGACGAAGGCGCCGCCGCCGCGCGATATCCTGATGTCGAAATTGAATCCGGAACCGAGTATGTTTTCTCCCATGAGGCCGTATTCCCGGGCCTGCTCGAGCGCTCTTTCGGAATTTTTTACGGCGAGGGGATACTCGTGGCGAACGTAGATGTATCCCTCGCTGCTCCCGATGGCATAGGCACCGATGAGCATTCCCTCGAGGACGCTATGCGGATTTCCCTCAAGGAGGCTCCTGTCCATGTAGGCGCCCGGATCACCCTCATCGGCATTGCAGATGACATACCGAACGCCATCTTCTGCCGGGGATTTTCTGCAGGATCGCCATTTCCTGCCTGTGAGGAATCCTCCTCCTCCGCGACCGCGCAACCCTGAGAGATCGATCTGGTCGATTATCTCATCCGGCTCCATGCCGGAGAGAGCCTTTGCAAAGGCAGCATAGCCGCCGAGCGAAAGGTAGTCCGTTATATCAGTGGGATCGATAATGCCATTATTGCCGAATACCAGTCTCTGCTGTTTTTTATAAAAGGGAATGTCATGCTCATGCGGTATCTTTTCTCCGCTGACCGGGTCAGTATAAAGAAGCCTTTCGATGAGGGTATCGCCTATAACGGACTCGGCGATTATTTCAGGCACATCTTCCGGCTTGACGCCGACATACATGGTTTTTCCCGGATGCAGGACGACAAGCGTTCCCTGCTCGCAGAATCCATGGCAGCCGGTGAACTTCAGTGAGACAGTATCACCCATGCCCTGCTTGTGTAATTCCTCCTGAAATGCGCGATATACCTCCTCGCATCCATAAGCCCGGCATCCCGTTCCTCCACACACTGAGATGATGGGCTTTCCTGATTCACGCTGGCGACTGAGATCTCGTTGAAGGGTTTCCAGCTCAAGCGGAGACGGTATCTTTTTCATTGTCCTGTTCCACGGCGACATTGGTATAATCTGAAAGCACGGTATGTACTTTGCGGGCATTCATCTGCCCGTAGTATTTTCCATCCACAACCACAATGGGACCCAGCGCACAGGCGCCCAGGCAGTTGACACTTTCAAGCGTGAACTGCAGATCGGCTGTTGTTTCTCCGCTCTTGATCCCCAGTTGCCGTTCAAACTCATCGAGAACCCGGTGAGCGCCGCGAACGTGACATGCAGTGCCGAGGCAGACACTGACCGTGTGCCTGCCTTTCGGAGTCAGGCTGAATGCTTTGAAAAAGGTGGCGACACCGTATACCTGTATAAGCGGGATGTGTAAGATTTTCGATACCTGTCTGAGCGCATCTTCGGGAAGATAGTGATATTCTGACTGGATGTCCTGCAGTATTGAGATGAGCGAATCGGTTCTTCTATTATAGCTGTCAATTATTTTTATTACCGCTTCATGTTTTTCATCCATGATTGTTCTGTTTTTCACCTTTCTCCTGTCTTGCAGTATAGTTTATCGTATATCGCGTATGCAACTCTCATTGCATATTATACCGCTGTATACCTGAAGCACGACATGCCTTTTCAGGTGAGAATTCCATTATAGACGGATAGCCTCAGCGGTACGAGGAGGTAAACCCGGAGCTGATACCTTAATGCTCTTGCAATCATAGTTGATATGAATGATATACACTTACGAGGCTTAAACGAATTAAATTTAATCACGTGCCGTATCTGTCGAAAACAGGGTGCTCGTTATTCTGTTTATGACAGGTTACGCACAGCTTACTCTCATGCAAGTATTGATATGCAAACTTAATTTTTTGCTTTTATTAGTCAAGTTAAATTATTCTGAATCGTTATAATTACAGAGTGAGAAGTATTCTGGCACCTTTCATGGAAAGAAATGAATAAAGATCTCCTTTGGCTAAAAGAGGAAACTCCCGCCTGCGCCGGCAGGGTGTCCCCTCGCGTTTTTGGGAGTCTCTTTTTACTCAGCCAGAATCTTTTCTGCCTCCTCCCGTTGTACATCCATGATATAGGTGAGATTGGATACTTTCGCCGCTTCTTCGGTGAGCGCGACAATGTCTTTGCGCTTTATGGTATCGAGGCGGAAGCTTCTCACCCCGGCCATCAACTGGGTAAGGCCGGTCCTGAGCTTGTCAATGAAGGTATACAGGGCTATTGCGCCAAAGGGAACATCTTTAATCCGGTTTCCATATTTGTCACTGAGCGTCGAGTAGGTGACGAAGATCTCTTCCGGTGTGGTGCCGAATTTGGAGACTGTAGGGGGAAGCTTGTCCCAGTTGCTCGTCCCCTTTCCGGTGATGACATGCTGAATGTTATCGCCAACAAAGCCCGGAATCATCAGAGCCCGTCCCATGCATACCGCCTTGAAGTAGGGGGCTCCCATCGCGAGCACCTTGAGGATATGATCCTCCGCAGAAAATCCACCGGCCATGGCAAGATCCGGAACCCATATGCCGCGTGTGGCGAGTTTCTGGGCAAATTGGAATGCCATTGACTGAAGATAGAATGTCGGTATTCCCCACTCTTCCATCATTCGCCAGGGGCTCATGCCGGTTCCGCCGCCGGCGCCGTCAATGGTAAGGAGGTCCACGCGTGCCTTTGAGGACCATCGCAACGCCATGGCGAGCTCTCGCGGGCCATAGGCGCCCGTTTTGAGTGAAACCCGCTTGGCGCCGACCGTTCGACGCAAGTATTCAACAGTTCTCAAAAAATCCTCTTCATCGACAAATCCCAGTCGTGAATGTCTCTCAAACTCCTTCAATCCGCCCTTTTTGAAGGAGTCCTGTACCGATCTGTCGGACGGATTGGGAGTAATAATATATCCCCGCTTTTGAAGCTCAAGGGCGCGATCGAGATCGTTTATCTTGATCTCACCGCCGATGCATTTGGCTCCCTGTCCCCACTTAATCTCGATGGTCTCTACTCCCAGCTTCTGAACAACATATTCTGCAACTCCGAGACGGGTGTCTTCCACATTGAGCTGGACGATAATATCTCCGTAGTCCTCCTGCCACTCTTTGTATATCTTAACTCTTCTTTCCATCTCGGGCGACCTGATGACTTTTTTATTGCTGTCCAGCTCGAGATCGGGATCTATGCCGCAGACATTCTCCCCGATGACGAGCGAGATTCCCGATATCGCGGCGCCGATAGCGAAGCTTTCCCAGTGTTTTCTGGCGATATCGGTTGATCCGAGCGCACCGGTAAATATCGGCATCTTCATGCGAACGGGATGGTTATGCCCGTAAACGGTGCTCGTGTCGACTTCAGGGAAAATTGCCTTGTCCGGATTCGCTTCATCAATGGCTTCGGCGCCGAGGGCATAGCCCATTATGTTGAGGTGTGAATAATCAACCGGATAGTCCTTGTCGCATCCGGCGGTTATCCCTCCGAAGGGCCCCGGGTAAATTACCTCGCGGCCTCTGAATGATGATTTGAAGACCTCACAGTTACCGGTACAGTCTTCCCTGCAGATGGTACAGATACCGGATATCGGAGCAACGTCCCGTGAACGATTCCTGGTTCCGGTTGCCTCATTTGCGTTTGGTCTTTGTATGTTGCCCATGGTAAACTCCCTTATATAAAGATTAAGTTGAAAATAGAGCCTTATTGTTTACTGCAAAATCGTTCAGCTTTCATTGATTTATAAGCGCTTAATATGGAAGTATTTATTAAGTGAAACTTACATGCACCTGTCTGGATGTCAAAATTTTAAATCGGGAAGGGTGATAATTTAACATTGCCGTAACATTATCATAACATGCTTGTGACATGACGATATAATGCTTGAGGTGAATATTATAATTAAAATAGGAGGCAGATCAGTTCGCAGTCGTCGCTTCCGCGATTGTCCCATTTTGTTACGAAAGAGTCGCTCAGAAGAAGTGAATCACCCGTGTACACTGTATGCTCCTCGTTCTCGATGGTAACGGTGATGTTCCCCTTTACGACAATTATATACTCCAATCCCTTGTGCAGTATAAGAGGACCGTTGTGTGATTTCCTCACACCTATTGTTATGTTAAATAGTTGAACCGGTATTGCATTCTCTTCGAGGAGCTTTGTTATCTGTATGTCTCGGTTCCCGGCAATACTGTTCTCCCTCCGGTAAATGGTATATCCCCTTCTCGCAGTTCTCTTCTCGCTTCCATCGATATCGATGAAGAATTCCAGCGACCTGTTGAAGAGGGATGAGATCTGAACAAGTGTCTGCAATGAGGGGGTGATAACGGCATTTTCTATCTGTGACACGGCACCGGGCGTCATCCCCAGACTGGCGGCGAGCTCAGCCTGCGTGATATTTGCCCTCTTTCGCAGTGTTTTCACCTTCTCGCCGATTTTGAAGACATCCTCGAATCGCCTCTCCTGAAAATGTATTTTCTCGTCGAGTATTCTGAAGGAGTGAGGGCCCAGATGAAATGATGGTCTTCCCTCGATCTTGTGAATCCGCAGCTCAAAGAGCTCCGTGTTCGATTTGTATACCGAGAAGACCACCTGCGTGGTATGGGTCAGCCCTGCGAGGAACGGTGTGGTGTGTGATTCGCGCTCGCATATCCAGTAGGCGAGGGTGTTGAGATCGTAGAGTTTCGGACAGGTGAAGCTGAAGAATTCAAGAACGGTACTCTCCTCCTTCCAGAGCTCTTTCATCCCGGTGAGGCTATCGAAGATGTAGAAGCATCCTTCCTGGTGCTCGGACTGTATCTCGTTGAGCACGTCTCTGAAGGAGGAGATGTCATTCGGATTGTCAAGACAGTGCCTCGTGAATTCCCGATAGGGTATTTCGCGCGTATAGAAGTCCAGGAAGATCGGATCGCTCTTCCCTTTTCCGTGAGCGAACGCATCGATGAGAACTGCTTTCTGATGAGCAAAGAGATCATGGTATCTCCTGCAGAGCGCCTGTGCGGAAACATTAAAACTGAGGTAAATGATCGTCCTGTCAAAATCCGGTGTTCCGGAAAAGAAGGCTTTAATGAAGTACTCAACAGGGGCGGCATTCGAAACCTGCCAGACAACATTATCCCCGAGCCGCAGTCCGCCGCTCATCTTATCGAGGTATTTGATTCCAGTGCTTATCATGGAGGTCGCCTTTCAGTGACATTCTCCCTTCCAGCGAAAAAACTATGTATGATTACGTGTAACAAGTAACAGGTAACAGGTGATCGGTGGTATGCTGTCATCAACTTCTTCTTCAATCATCCGTTACCCGTCACCTGTTGCCTGTCACGCGTTACCTGTTACATCATTAACCGCTCATCAAATCCTGTAACTCCTGTCAATAGCTCTATGCTCTTTCACTCTTAATGAATATGCACATACGTAATCCATTCTCCTACTTCAGCATGTAGGATTCGAAATCGGGATATCCCTCCATGCCGTGCTCGGAGATGTCCAGGCCGCGGAGCTCCTCCTCGCGGGATACGCGGATTCCCATTATTGCGTTGATAATGACCCAGGCAACCCAGCTGAGGATGAAGGTGAAGGCACCGACTGTCACCACGCCCACAACCTGATTCGCGAAAGAGCTGATACCGCCGCCGTAGAAGAGCCCGATGGGAGGCTGTCCCTCTCTGCCGGCATAGGGTGCAGCGGCGAAGAGGCCCACGGCGAGCGTTCCCCAGATGCCGTTGACCAGGTGTACTGACGTTGCGCCGACGGGATCGTCGATTCCCCATCGGTCAAAGGCGATGACAAAGACGACAACCAGTATGCCGCCGATGAATCCGATGATGATTGCCGCTCCCGGTTCTACATAGGCGCAGGGTGCGGTGATAGCGACCAGGCCGGCCAGCGAGCCATTGAGTATCATCGAGAGATCGGGTTTCCCTATGACAACCCATGCGGTAATGGTTGCCGCGAGGGCGCCGGCGGCTGCGGCGAGATTGGTGGTTACGCATATGCGGGCGATATCTTCCGCGATAGCTGCCATGGTTGATCCGGGGTTGAAGCCGAACCATCCCAGCCAGAGAACAAAGACGCCGATGGTTGCGAGTGTCATGCTGTGACCGGGTATCGGATTGACGCTTCCGTCGGGATTGTACTTTCCGATACGCGGACCGGGAACAAGGACGCCGGCCAGCGCGGCCCAGCCGCCGACCGAATGGACCGCCGTGGAACCGGCGAAATCCCAGAAACCGCGCTCCTGCAGCCAGCCCCCACCCCATATCCAGTGGCCGGTTATCGGGTACATGATGCCGACCAGCAGGAATGAGAATATAACAAAGGCGCCGAACTTTATCCGGCCGCCAACGGAGCCCGAGACGATGGTCGCTGCCGTTGCGGCGAAAACGAGTTGGAAGAAGAACTTCGCAAAGAGGGGAACCCCCGCCCAGCTTATCGCCGAGTACACTCCCCGGTACATGTCGCCGGTGGCCGGGCTGTTGTCCATTCCGCCGAGCATCCATATTCCCTTGAGCCCCAGGAATCCGACACCGTCGCCGAACATCAGTCCCCACCCGATGAACCAGAAGGCGATGCTGGCGATGGCGAAAACGATGAAATTCTTGGCGCAGATATTTACCGAGTTCTTTTCCTGCTGAAGGCCGGCCTCAACCATGCCGAAGCCGAGATTCATAAAGAAGACGAGCATGCCGGCAATCAACACCCATACGGTATCTGCAATGACCCTGCCGTTGAGCAGGAGCACCTTGAACGATTCCAGTTGCTCTGTCACATCAGCACTGATCCTCGGTGTCGGTGTTTCATTCATCTCTTCGGCACCGAGCATGCCGGCTCCCAGGACAAGGGCGGCGAGTATGAAAATGGTTACTATACGGGATCGCATTGGTATTCCTCCTGTTAGATTTCGTAGTAGAGTGAGTATTCCCAGGGATGGGGCCGTAATGCTACCTGATCGATCTCATTCTTTCGCTTGTACCGAATGTAGCTTTCAATGAGCTCCTTTGAAAAAACGCTGCCTTTCAGCAGGAAGTCGTTATCATCTTCGAGCCCGTCAATGGATTCCCTGAGACTTCCCGGTGTCAGGCCGATGCTGTGCATCTCCTCCGGATTGAGCTCGTAAATATCCTCGTCGATGGGATCGGGCGGTGCAATCCGGTTCTCAATCCCGTCGATTCCCGCCATGATCATCGCTGCGAAGGCGAGGTGTGGATTGCAGGAGGGGTCGGGGCAGCGGAACTCGATTCGCTTTGCTTTTTCACTTTCGCTGTACATGGGAATCCGCACCGCTGCCGATCGGTTTCGGGCCGAGTAGACGAGATTGATGGGCGCCTCGTAGCCCGGAACCAGCCGTCGGTATGAATTGGTAATCGGTGCGGCGAAAGCGAGCACGGCCTTGATATGGGCAAAGAGCCCCCCGATGAAATACTCGGCGGTTTCACTGATATCCGCATATCGTCCGAATTGGTAGAAGACATTTTTCCCCTCCTGCCAGAGGCTGATATGCGTATGCATGCCGGAGCCGTTGTCCATGAATATCGGTTTGGGCATAAAGGTAACCGTCTTGCCGTAGCGGCGGGCGACATTCTTGATGATATACTTGTACTTCAGGAGGGCGTCTGCCTGTTCGACCAGCTCGTCCACCCTGAGCCCTATCTCGGTCTGGCCTGCCGTGGCGACCTCGTGGTGATGGAGATCGACCGGCACGCCGCAGCTCCTCAGAACCTCCACCATCTTTGACCGGAGATTGTGGTGCTGATCGGAAGGTGCCGCCGGGAAGTATCCCTCCTTGTAGCCGATCTTGTATCCGAGATTTCCCTCGCCCTTTCCGGAGTTCCAGTACGCCTCTGAGGAGTCGACCTCGTACAGAGCGCGATTCTGGGTCTGCTCGTACCGTACGGAGTCGAAGATAAAGAATTCAGGCTCGGGACCAAAGTATGCCGTATCGGCTATCCCGGTGCTTCTCAAATGCTCGACCGCCCGCTGAGCGACGTACCGGGGATCCTTCGTGTACCGCTGTCGCTTCACCGGATCGACGATATCGCAGAAGAAACTCAGGGTGCGATGGTCAAAGAAGGGATCGATAAAAGCGGTGTTCGCATCGGGCCGCATCAGCATATCGCTCTTGTTGATTGACTGAAAGCCCCTGATTGAGGAACCGTCAAATCCCGTTCCGGTGGCAAAGAGATCCTCCTCCGCCCGGTCAGCGGTTACCGTATAGTGGTGCAACCTGCCGAAGAGGTCTGCAAATTTCAGATCAAGGAATTCGATGCGCTTCTCCTTGATGATCTGTAGAATTTCAACAATTGAAGTGAAATCCTTATCCCCGTTAACCGTATAAATCTCTTCAAATACAGCTTCCATTCTTCGCTCCTATTCCAGCTCCTTTTTGATGGGCAGGGAATGCTTTCCGTTTCCATTGACAATACTCGTGAGATCGACGCCGGTGGCATTCTTAATCTGCTCGAGAAAGGTTACGACGCTCGAGGTGACATCGCCGATATGACTGGGTATCCCGCCGTTCCCCATGACCACCAGCTTCTCGACCTTGAGGTTGTCTGCAATGACCTTAGAGATGTTCTCGACGATGTTCGGGAGAAGGTGCAGCATGAAGAGCTCCCTGCTGTCGCCGTTCTCCCATTCCGCTCGCATCTCCTTCACGGCGCTGGCCATTGCCAGTCCCTGCTCTTTGAGATATGCTGCCTGGCCGATGGATTTCATCTCATTGGCTCTCCTGTCGGCCTCCGCCGGGATGATGACCTCGGCGTGATACTTATTTGCATTGACTTCGGTCTTCACCGTTTCGAGGGTTTTTTGCTGATTGAGCTCCTCGATCCTCCGGGCAAACTCCGCCTTCGCCTCAAGCCGGTTGGTCTCCTCGTCCAGTGATGCCTTTCTGTTCCGGTAGCCGGCCTCATATTCCTGAATGGCGACCTGCGATTTGAGCTCAATGTCCGAGGCCTTCTTCTTGGATTCCGCTTCGACGATACGGGCCTCACTCTCTGCCTCGGCTTCCTTGATGCGGGCATCGCGCTGCACGAGGGCATTTCGCTGCCTTCCCACCGCTTCGAGGTATCCCTGTGAGTCCCTAAGATCTTCTATCTTGACTGAATCGAGGGTATATCCCAGATTCCGGAGCTCTTCCCTGGCAATCTCAAAAACCCGTTTCTCAAACTCGAGCCGGTTATAGTTGGCATCCTCGGGAGTGACCGTTGCGATAACGCCGCGGAGAATCCCCTCGAGAGTATTTTTCGCGATGGACTCAATCTCGAGAGCCGATTTTCCGAGGAGGCGCTCGACGGCATTCTCAAGCCCCGCTCCCTCCTGTGAGGCAATTTTTACATGGGTAACGGCAACGATGTTGAGCGGTATCATGCCGTTGCTGAGAGCGCCTTCAATCTCGATGGTCAGCGGTATTGTTGCCAGGGAGAGCCGTGATACGCGCTCGATGATGGGCATCCGCAATCCCCAGCCCCCACGGATAATCCGGTATCCCCTTATCTCTCCCGTTTTGAGCTTTCGCCTTCTGCCGGAGAAGATGAGTATTTCATTCGGTTCGCATATCTTGAGATTGACCTTCAGATAGATTAGCAGTGCGGCAATGCCGAGAACGACCAGCGAGATGAACAGTGCCCAGTCGATATTCCCTGCGTTCATGTCTTCCTCCTCGTATACATTAATGTGGTTTGTAAACAGGTACGATTATCCAATTGCTCGTGTCCCCCGTTCGCTTGTTCGGATTCGGATACACTCCTCGATGGGGATAATGAAGATTTTGCCGTCACCAATGGTTCCGGTTTTGGCCCCTCTCGTGATCGCCTTGATGGTCGGTTCCACATAATCATCATTAATCGCTATCTGGATTTCGACCTTCTTGAGGAGCTTGATCTCATGCTCCACTCCCCGATAGGTCTCGGGGTATCCCTTCTGCCTCCCGGAGCCGATGACATTTACCACGGTCATCAGGTTGACGCTCGCGTCCTTGAGCTCCTTTTTTACATCAGCGAGCTTCTCGGGTCGTATAACTGCAATAACAAGTTTCATCAAAACCTCCTTGCCGGTAATATCCTCTTCACTGTTGCATGTTCGGGTCATCACAATCGCTTGATGTGATGACGGAGCGCATATCATAAAAAAGCGGATCAGTGCTCTCGATGTCAAGAGTATGGGTGAGCAGTGAGGTAAATTGCGGGGTTATTTTACATTTCGGAAATCTGTCCGTAACATGTCTGTAACATTGAGCGAGTTACCATGATGCGAGGGGTTGTACAAGCCTCTGCCGACTTGATATGATTCCGGTATACGGTAAGCAGCTTCGGTATTCTGTCGGAGATGCATGCGGGCGTTACGGAAGAGACCCGGCAGCTCTTCGTTGGCGAGGTTCAGGTACTTTGATGTGAAGGGGCGTTACGTAATCGATCCGGTCGCTTTTCCGCGGGCGTATTCCTGTATCGACTTTACTTCATAGTCGGACCTGATAACGGCCTCGATACCGTTCACCGCTGCCTGGGCACCCTGCAGCGTCGTAATGCAGGGAATGCCGTAGAGCACGGCCGAGCTCCGTATGAGCCAGGAATCGTTCTGCGACTTTTTCCCCGAGGGGATGTTGATGATGAGATCGATTGTATGGTCTCGAATGAGGTCGAGGTTTGTGTACCCGGCGTCACCGATCTTTCGGGCATGGATAACCTCGAGGTTGTTATTCTCCAGAACCCGTTTGGTTCCCCTGGTTGCATAAATGGCAAATCCGAGATCGGCCAGCTTTTTGGCGATGAATATGATGTCCCGCTTGAACTGATTGGCAACGCTGATAAAAACGTTCCCCTCCCGGGGGAGCCCCTGTCCCGTCCCCTCCTGCGACTTGTAAAAAGCGATGCCGAAATTCGAATCAATGCCCATAACCTCACCGGTTGACTTCATCTCGGGGCCGAGGACGATATCGACACCCGAGAACCGCGAGAAGGGGAGCACCGATTCCTTGACGGCAACGTGATTGATGGCGATGTCGGCGGTGCAATCGAGCTCTTCGAGTGATTTCCCGACCATGACGAGGGATGCGATCTTCGCGAGGGGAACCCCCGTTGCCTTGCTCACAAAGGGAACCGTCCGGGAGGCGCGCGGATTCACTTCCAGTACGTATATATCGTCATCCTTCACGGCGAACTGAATATTGAGCAATCCCCGCACCGATAATGCGCGTGCCAGATCCTCTGTCGCTTTTTTAATCTTTTCGATGATCTCCTCGGTGATGGTGTGCGGCGGGATGACGCAGGCGCTGTCACCCGAGTGTATTCCCGCCTCTTCGATGTGCTCCATGATGCCGCCGATGACAGTCGATGACCCGTCGGAGAGTGCATCCACATCGATCTCGATTGCGTCCTCCAGGAATTTATCGATGAGGATGGGGTGACCAGGTGCCGCGTCGAGCGCCTCGGCAATGATCTCTTCAAGTTCCGCCGCGTCATAGACAATGTTCATCGCCCTGCCGCCCAGCACATACGATGGTCTCACCATGACCGGATATCCTATCTCGCCGGCCATTGATCGCGCCTCTTCGACGGTTCTGGCAGAAGCGTTATCGGTCTGTTTCAATCCCACCTGTTTCAGGACCCTGCTGAACCTGTCGCGGTCCTCGGCCATATCGATCGATTCGACACTCGTGCCGATGATGGGAACACCTGCCTGCGACAGCGCGCCGGCAAGGGAGAGGGGCGTCTGTCCGCCGAACTGTACAATAACGCCGGTCGGTTTTTCGTTTTCGACAATGTTCATAACGTCTTCGAAGGTGAGCGGCTCAAAGTAGAGCCGGTCCGAGGTATCGTAATCGGTGGAGACCGTCTCGGGATTGGAATTGACCATGATGGTTTCGAATCCTATCGCTCTGAGGGCAAAAGATGCATGGCAGCAGCAGTAGTCGAACTCGATCCCCTGTCCGATTCTGTTCGGGCCGCCGCCGAGGACGATAATCTTCTTCTTATCCGAAGGGAGCGCCTCGTTCTCCATCTCATAGGTCGAATAGTAGTAGGGGGTGAAAGCCTCGAACTCGGCGCCGCAGGTATCGACCGCTTTATAGGTGGGGATGATACGGTGTTTTTTCCGCAGCTCCCGAACCGTGCCTTCGTCTGAGCCGGTCAATTCGGCAATCTGCATATCGCTGAAGCCGTACTGCTTCGCCTGAAGGAGGAGATCGCGATCGAGGGTATCAGCCGAAATATTCTTCTCAAGCTCTACAATCTCCTGGATGTTCTTTAAAAACCAGGGATCTATTCCTGATGCGGCGGCGACCTCCTTGATGCTCACTCCCTGTAACAGGGCGTGCTTGACGGAAAAGAGCCGCTCCGCAGCAGGACGCCGGACTGCCTCGAGCAGCGCTTCTCTGTCGAGGGATGCGGGAGTTCCCGCGTACCGGTTGTCCAGACCGCTCCTTCCCGTTTCGAGTCCCCTGAAGCCCTTCTGAAGCGCTTCTTTAAAAGTTCTCCCGATGGCCATGGTCTCGCCCACCGATTTCATAGAGACGCCCAGCGTCGAGTCCGCTTCAGGGAACTTCTCGAAGGTGAAGCGGGGTATCTTCACGACGCAATAATCTATTGTCGGCTCAAAGCATGCCAGCGTCTTCCTGGTGATATCGTTGGGAATCTCGTCGAGGGTGTAGCCGACGGCGAGCTTTGCGGCAATCTTCGCGATGGGGAATCCGGTTGCCTTGCTCGCGAGGGCCGAGCTCCGTGACACGCGGGGATTCATCTCGATAACGACCATCCGGCCGTTCTCCGGATTCACGGCAAACTGAACATTGGAGCCGCCGGTTTCGACACCGATCTCCCGCATGATTGCAATGGAAGCATCACGCATCCGCTGATACTCGGCGTCGGTGAGGGTCTGTGCCGGTGCGACGGTTATGCTGTCCCCGGTGTGAACTCCCATCGGGTCGAGATTCTCGATAGAGCAGACGATTACGACGTTGTCCTTGAGGTCCCGCATAACCTCCAGCTCGAACTCCTTCCAGCCGATAATCGACTCCTCGATGAGTATCTCGTGAATCATGCTGACGTCGAGGCCGAATCGGGCAATTCGCTCAAGCTCGGATTCGCCGGACGCCATGCCGCCGCCGGTACCTCCCAGGGTGAAGCTCGGTCTGATAATGACAGGGTATCCTATCTCACAGGCGATGGCCCTGCACTCCTCGATGCTGTAGGCATAGGAGCTGCGGGGGAGGTCGAGGCCGATATGCTCCATTGCCGCTTTGAAGAGCTTCCGATCCTCGGCTTTGGATATAACGTCGCTGTTCGCGCCAATCATCTCAACACGGTACTGATCGAGGACGCCGGATGCTGCGAGCGTTGAGGCGATATTCAGAGCGGTCTGCCCCCCCAGGGTGGGGAGAATCGCATCGGGTCGCTCCTTTATAATTATTTTCTCCAGTACTTCGGGGGTTATCGGTTCTATATAGGTGGCATCGGCGAGCTCGGGATCGGTCATGATGGTGGCGGGATTTGAGTTGATGAGAACAATTTCGTAGCCCTCCTGCCTGAGCGCCTTGCAGGCCTGGGCGCCCGAATAATCGAACTCGCAGGCCTGGCCGATAACGATGGGGCCGGAGCCCACTATCAGTATCTTCTGTATGTCAGTTCTCTTCGGCATGTTTTTTTACCATGCTGACAAATTCGTCAAAGAGGTGCTTCGAGTCGTTGGGGCCGGGGCGCGCTTCCGGATGGAACTGCACCGAGAAGACCGGCAGCCGGCGATGCCGGATCCCTTCGACGGTATTATCGTTGAGATTGATATGGGTTATTTCGACCGCATCCCGATTCAGGGAGTCGGTATCGACACAGAAGTTGTGATTTTGTACGGTAATCGCTATGCTGCCGGTGCGCAGGTCCTTCACGGGATGATTTCCGCCGTGATGGCCGAACGTGAGTTTGTAGGTTCTCCCCCCCAGGGCGATGCCCAGTATCTGATGCCCCAAACAGATGCCGAAGAGGGGAATGCTGCCCATACATTCTCCGGCGATGTTGATGACATTGCTGACCGGCTCCGGATCGCCCGGACCATTGGAGATGAGGACGCCGTCGGGCTTCAGGTCACGGATTTCATCCATACTCACCGTTGCAGGGACAACCGTCACCCGGCAGTCCCGCTGTGCGAGCTCCCGGAGGATGTTCAGTTTTACGCCGCAGTCGATGACCACGATATGGAGAATTCCCGTTTCGTTCCAGATGGTTGTTCGGTCGCACGTTACCTCATCGGCGAGATTTCTCCCCTGCATGTCCGGAATCGCCAGTGCCCGCCGGATGAGCTCCTCGTCGCCGTCTCGTGCTGTCGAAATAATTCCCCTGAGTGAGCCCTTTTCCCGCAGCCGGCGGGTCAGCGCCCTGGTGTCAATCCCCTCAATGCCGGCAATGCCGTGCCTGATGAGGTACGCTCGAAGTTCTCCCTCGCTCCGGTAATTGCTTGCGATCCTGCTCGCCTCCCTGACGACGAAGCCCTCGACCTGAATTCTATCCGATTCACTGTCATCGCCGTTCACACCGTAGTTGCCGATGAGGGGGTAGGTCATGCAGACAATCTGTCCGCGATAGGAGGGATCGGTGAGTATCTCCTGATAGCCTGTCATGCTGGTGTTGAAGACAACTTCGCCCCTCCCTTCGATATCGGCGCCGAAGGAAGAGCCGTAATAGATTGTGCCATCCTCAAGTATGAGCTTCGCTTTCATTATACGCTGTCATCAACGGTGTAATCGGTGTACTCGTTTGCAGGATATTCCCTATCACTATAGCATCGTTGGAAGTTATTCACATTATTTTTTCATTCCCATCACATATGGTTTCCTGCTTGTTGCAGAATCGCCATACGCTTTTCAACATTAAATGGATAATGAAAGCATTTGCCATTACTTTTTTTGTTCTCCGATATTTTTAACATAACCGTAACATTTTCCGAATGAATAATTTTACCACCCCGTAACATTATTGAAGAATTTATTATTGAATCAGTGATCTGCTGAAGATACCTTTAGTAGTACTAACAGGAGCCTCTTATGAATTTTCGCCGAAAGAGCTTGAAGCGCACTCTTGACCGAGTGATGGATTTCTCCCGGCGATGGGGAGTCGAGCTTGTTCCGAGCGATGTCGATGGATGGTTTTATGCAGGGAAGGGTTTACCGAAAAGGATTATACCGAAGTTATTACGAGCATGATTCCTGTGGTATCGGATTCGTCGCCAGCATTCATGGCGAGCGGTCGTACGATATCATCCGGCGCGGACTCGAGGTGCTCGAGCGGATGGAGCACCGGGGCGCTGAATCGGCTGACAACAGAACCGGCGATGGGGCCGGCATTATGATGCAGGTTCCCCATCTCTTTTACGCCGACGAGATACCCGGCCTCCCCGAACCGGGAGCCTACGGTACGGGAATGGTTTTTCTGCCCCGTGATGACCGGGCAGCCGATTACTGTGTGAGCGCGATTGAGCGCGTTGTTCGGGACGAGGGGTATCGCATTGTTGCCTGGCGGGAGGTGCCGGTTGATAATTCCGATATCGGCGAGATCGCACGGCAGTCGGAGCCCCGCATGCGGCAGGTGTTTCTTTCGGGAAACGGTGAAGCCGGGGACATCCTGGAGAGAAAGCTCTATGTGATACGAAAGAGCATCGAACGCGAAATGCATTCCGCCGATGTCGAAGGAGTGCCTCCCTGTTACCTCCCGTCGCTTTCGAGCAGAACTGTTGTGTACAAAGGGATGCTGATGCCCTCGCAGGTGAAGAGCTACTTTGACGATCTGCAGGATCTGAGACTTTCGAGTGCCATTGCGCTGGTTCATTCCCGCTTCAGCACCAACACGTTCCCCTCCTGGGAGCTGGCGCAGCCCTTCAGGATGATAGCGCACAATGGTGAGATTAATACGATTAAGGGGAACCGATTCTGGATGCAGGCGCGCGAGGCGGATTTTGAATCAGAGCTTTTCGGTGATGATATTGATAAAATATTCCCCGTCATAGAGCCGGGGATGAGCGATTCCGCATCCTTTGACAATGCGCTCGAGATGCTCGTTATGACCGGACGATCGCTCCCGCATGCCCTGATGATGCTCATACCGGAGTCATGGAATGAGAAGAACCCCCTGCCGGATGATCTGAAGCATTTCTACGAATATCATGCCACCTTTATGGAACCGTGGGATGGCCCTGCCTCGATGGTATTCTGTGATGGGCGCTATGTTGGCGGAACGCTCGATCGGAACGGGCTTCGACCGTCCCGGTTTGTGATCACCAGGGATAATATAATAGTTATGGGCTCCGAGGTGGGCGTGCAGACCTTTTCTCCCGAGGAGATCACCGCCAAAGGACGGCTCATGCCGGGTAAGCTGCTCCTCATCGATACGGATGAGGGACGCATCATACCGGATGACGAGGTGAAGGAGACCATTGCGCGTCAGAAACCGTATAAGGAGTGGATTGAGCGCAATCGGATCAGGCTCAGCGATATCCCCGCGAAGGTTGTTCCCGTCGCTCTCGATGATTCCCGGCTGCACTGCCTGCAGCTCCTCCACGGTTATAACAGGGAGGATATTGAGAAGATCCTCATGCCCATGGCCGGCACGGGAACGGAACCGACCAGTTCCATGGGAACCGATACGCCGCTCGCGGTCTTCTCCGATAAGCCGCAGCTCCTCTTCAACTATTTTAAACAGGTATTCGCGCAGGTTACCAATCCTGCAATTGATCCGATTCGGGAGGAGCTGGTCATGACCCTGACGAGCTTTATCGGGAAACAGGGAAATCTCCTTGCCGAGACCGCTGATCACTGCAGGCGGATAAAGTTCAGAAACCCGATATTTACCAATACCGATATTGTGACGGTAGAGCAGCTCGATGCCGATGCCTTCAGGTCGATACGGCTTCACTGTACCTTCCCCGTTCGGGAAGGCGCTGCCGGGCTCGAGGAGGCGCTGGAGCGGCTCTGCCGCGATGCAGAGAAACGCATCGATGAGGGGTATGGCATTATAATACTTTCCGATAAAGCGGTTGATTCGGAACAGGCGCCGATTCCGTCGCTGCTGAGCTGCGCCGGTGTCCATCATCATCTGATCCGGAGGAAAAAGCGGACGAGAGCGGGACTGATTATCGAAACCGCCGAGGCACGGGAGGTAATGCATTTTGCCCTCCTCTTCGGATACGGTGCGGATGCGATTAATCCCTATGGCGCCTTTGCGAGTATATATCATTTGCTGAAAAGGAATAAGCTTGCTCCGGGAATTGATTATCTGAAGGCTGAAGAAAACCTCATAAAGGCAATCAATAAGGGAATCCTCAAAGTCCTCTCGAAGATGGGCATCTCGACGCTGCGGAGCTACCGCGGTTCCCAGATATTTGAAGCGGTCGGTCTGGGCAGGGAGCTCGTTGACCGGTACTTTACCGGGACCGAATCCCGCATCGGCGGCATCGGCCTGGAGGAGATAGCCCGTGAAGCATGCATGCTGCACCGGAGGGCATACATCGAGAAGCCGGAGCTGCTCCCCTCCGACGGTGTGTATTCGTACCGGAGAAGTGGCGAGCGGCATGCCTGGAACCCGGAGACCATTCATCTCCTGCAATGGGCAACCAGTACCGGTGACTATGAACGGTACCGGGAATTTGCGCGTATTGTCAACGAACAGAATGCGGAACCACGGTTTATCCGTGGGCTTTTCGATTTCGTGCCGGGGAGCGAGATTCCTCTCGAAGAGGTCGAGCCGGTTGAGAATATCTGCAGGAGGTTTACCACCGGGGCGATGTCGTTCGGTTCTCTGAGCCTCGAGGCGCATGAGACGATTGCGATTGCCATGAACTCCATTCACGGCAGGAGCAACTCGGGCGAGGGGGGAGAGAACCCTGAGCGATTCGTGCCGCGAAATGATGGAACCCTCTCACGGAGCGCGATTAAGCAGATCGCTTCGGGCCGCTTCGGTGTGACGAGCAACTACCTGGTGAATGCCGATGAGATCCAGATAAAGATTGCGCAGGGAGCAAAGCCCGGCGAGGGGGGGCAGCTCCCCGGCTATAAGGTTGACGGGATCATTGCGCAAACCCGCCATTCCACACCGGGCGTGACCCTGATCTCGCCGCCGCCGCATCACGATATCTACTCCATAGAGGACCTCGCCCAGCTCATCTTCGATCTGAAGAATGCGAATCCCGCCGCTGCCGTCAGCGTGAAACTGGTCTCTGAAACGGGTGTGGGAACCGTTGCCGCAGGCGTCGCGAAAGCCCACGCCGATCTCATTCTGATAAGCGGCTTTGAGGGGGGAACCGGAGCGAGTCCGCAGAGCTCGATAAAACACGCCGGATTGCCCTGGGAGATAGGTCTCGCCGAAACCCATCAGACTCTGGTTCTCAACGATCTGCGCGGCCGGGTCAGGCTGCAGACCGACGGGCAGCTCAAGACGGGCCGTGATATCGTTCTCGCCGGAATGCTCGGTGCAGAGGAGTTCGGCTTCGGAACCGCGGTGCTCATCGTGCTCGGCTGTCTGATGATGCGGAAATGTCACCTGAACACCTGTCCCGTCGGCGTCGCGACCCAGGACCCTGAGCTTCGGAAGCGGTTTGCCGGGAAACCGGAATATCTGATACAGTACCTCACCTTCATTGCCATGGAGGCGCGTGAAATTATGGCTCGCCTCGGCATTCGCACCTTCAACGAGATCATCGGGCGAACAGACCTCCTCTCGATTCGTCGGCTCGAACACGACAAGGCGAAAACCCTCGATCCTGCCGATCTCCTCTATCGGCCCGATAGTATGGAGGGGAGGGCAACCTCCTGTGTTCAGCCGCAGGTCCATCGGATTGAGCGGGTTCTCGACCGGGATCTTATCAAGCGATCGAGGGCCGCCCTCGAGGAAAAGAAGCCGGTCAAGATCGAATTCCCCATTGGGAATGTGGATAGGGCTGCAGGCGCCATGCTCTCCGGTGAGGTTTCGAAGCGCTACGGCGAACAGGGCCTGCCTGACGACACTATTACCTGCGTGTTTCACGGGAGCGCCGGTCAGAGCTTCGGTGCATTTCTCGCGCGGGGGATCACCTTCCGGCTTGAGGGAGATGCGAATGACTATTTTGGCAAAGGGCTTTCCGGGGGGAGATTGATTGCCGTACCGCCCAGAGGGTCTCTCTTCGCACCTGAGGAAAATATCATTGTCGGGAACACCGTGCTCTACGGCGCCACATCGGGTGAAGCATTC
>Ga0180432_10001210_pt1 | contig 41176 bp, 29 predicted proteins | sample SS_ome_10_FD_132414 | JGI IMG/M metagenome (GOLD analysis project Ga0180432, IMG submission 132414) | Hypersaline lake sediment archaeal communities from the Salton Sea, California, USA - SS_1_MS_2 metaG | ecosystem: Environmental > Aquatic > Non-marine Saline and Alkaline > Hypersaline >... | reverse complement strand
CTTGACACTCGACTCCGAGGTTTCTATATTTACTATGCTTAATTGCTGCGGGGTGGAGCAGTCCGGTAGCTCGTTGGGCTCATAACCCAAAGGTCGCTGGTTCAAATCCAGCCCCCGCTACCAACTTAAGTCCCCGGGACTCTTCGAGTTCCGGGGACGACTACTTTCAGGGTGGGAGTCGTTTTCGGGGGGTTTGCTACCGTTTTGCTACCTTTTTGATCTGACCAACGGAATCCAAGAGTCTCGTCCAGTCTCTCACCTACTGATGCGTTGGTCTCGGGCATCAGATGACCGTACCTATCGAGCGTCGTTTGGATCGACGCATGACCCACCTGAGACTGGATGAACTTCACGTTCTCTCCCTGTTCAAGAAGAAGAGCCACGTATGTGTGTCGTAGATCATGGAACCGAATCTTCCGTAGACCGGCGCGCCTCAACGCCGGCAGGAACTCTCTCTTGATGAGGTTGTCACCATCGAGAAACGTCCCGGCCTTGGAGGCGAAGACCAGCTCCTTGTCATTAGGTTCTGACCTGACCATGTGCTTCCTCAGGGTCTGGGCGAGCGTGCCGGACATTACAATGGCCCGGACAGATCCCCTCGACTTCGGGGTCTGGAACCGACCACCCCAGAGTGACCTCCGAACGTGGATCATCCCGCTCTCCCAATCAATGTCTCCCCACTGGAGTCCAAGCATCTCTCCTCGCCGCATCCCGGTCATGATCGCCGTCAGGAAGAACGGGTAGAACTCTTCACTGACATTGTCCAGAAAGAGCCGAGCCTCATCCGGAGTCAGGAAGCCCATCTCCTTGTACTCTTGCCTCGGCTTCTCCACGTACTGAGCAGGATTCGTCCGCAGGTACTGCCAACGGACAGCGATCGAGAACATCTTCTTGAGCGGGACGAGGGAGTTGCTGATAGACTTGGGACTGAGCTTGCCCTCGTTCAGCTTCTCAGAAACGTACGTCTGTACATCCTCCGGAGTGATGTCTGTCAGTCTCATGTACCCGAAGTGCGGAACCAGATGCTTCCCAAGCCAATTCTGGTATCCCTTCAGGGTCGATGGTTTGATCGCCGTCCGGCAGTACTCCCGGAGCCACTTCTCGGCGAACTCCTTGAATGTAGTTTTTGGGAGCTCCCGATGTGTACCCTTGTTGACTGCATCCATCCGCTCTGCGAGGACCCGCTCGGCCTCTCTCTTACTTGGACCGACCGCTTCCCACTTCCGCTTTCCACGCAGCGGGTAGATAGCGTAGTAGATCTTCTTTCTCTTCCTAATCGTGCCCCTGGCCATTCTCCACCTCCTTCCCCCGCCAGGAGCCCAAACAGCTACTGTAATTATAACATACAGAGCCGCAGGAGTCCCGTCCGCACTTCGCCGGCCCGAACAGGACAATCCCGGAATCCCCGCTGGCAGTTCTTGCGTCTATTTGTTTCCTCGGTGGTCCTCAATGAATTTGTGTACTTCCTCGATCCGGAATCGGAGGTACTTTCCCACCTTGTAGTGGGGGATCTTCTCAGGCCCCCTGCGTCTCGTTCGGTCATAGATCCAGGACGGCGGGACCTTGAACAGGTCCGCGACCTCTCTGACGGTCAAAAGCTGCTCCACCACCAATCCTCCCCAGGTTGGACTGCGCCTTGTCCTCCGAGCAGCGAATGTTGTCCGCTTTTTCGCCACCTCTCAAGCGACTGGTCAACGTTAGAATCTCGCCTCGAGGCCTCTGGTTTATTGCTCCCTAGCAGTAGGTCTCGGTTTCACCTCTGCCAGCATACTCGGCACCTCGAAGTCCGAGCACACCTCGGGCGTCAGAAACCTGCCCTTCCTGTAGGAAAAGCCCTCTGGGAACAATGCTTCCTGGAAGTACTTCTTCAGACGAAAGGGTGCCAGATACCAGATCCAACCCCACTCGGGATATCGGTCTCGGAGACACACCAGGATGGTCTCACGTCGCCACGCTTTGCACGGATTGCGTTTCAGCTCTCCCTTCATCTCTGCGATCCAGGCCTTCTTCCTTCCCGCCTTCAGTCGCATGTTGTCCAGGAGACCCAAGAAGCCTCCCTCAACCTCCTCTTGGCGCACACGGATTCTCACGCGGCAACTGCGATTCGTGCAAAAGTAGTAGCTGTATTTTCCCCCCCGACCGGTCGATGTGGACGCCGTCACCACGGCTCCACAGACTGGACAATACAGGAGGCCGCGTAGGGGAAACTCGGGATTGGCTTTGGTTCGGTGTGCCCTGTGCCCTGGATTCACTTCTCGCACCCCGGCGCTGTTGCCCGTTGTGTCGGAGTTCTCACGTTTCTTCTTTCGTGCCCAGGCTTCCTTCGCACGGACAGACATGCGGTTCTTCTTCAACTCGGCCAAAGCTACAGCGATTCGTTCTGAGAGCTGCCCCATAATGCCTTCCCCAATGAACTCGGTCACAGACCGGATTCTCACATCGTATCGCGAGAGCTCGTCTCGAACACGATAGTGGTGGTCGAAATCCCGAGATAACCTGCTCACCTCGAAGACCAGCACGATGTCCACCCTGGCTGCATTCTCAGAACAGAACTTGAGCATCTCCCCCAGCTTGGGGCGGTCCAGCGTCCAACCCGGGTATCCCTCTTCCCGGAAGATCCTCAGAATCTTGATTCTGTGCCTCGCGCAGTACTTCCGACACCGTTGCTCCTGCCTTCTAAGATGGCGCTTCTTCACCTGCCTCGGCGTGCTGACCCTCAGATACAGGACTGCATTCATCTCAAGCTTTGTCACTCCCGGCCCCGCAATCCCGCTGTCTCTGCTTGCACCGACGAGAGGCTCGTATTCCCGCCTTGATCTCTCGACCCCTCTTGTCCTTTTCGTATTGGCCTATGTCAACGGCAATTCTCTCCAACAGATCACCGATCTCGTGCCCGCTCTCTCGTTCAGTCGCGGAACGCACCAGGATTCCATACCTTCCAAGTACGACCCGCACAGCATAGGTTTCGTTCTTCTTGCTCGCAATCCCGTCTCGTTTCCAGACAACCACGTAGTCGAGCTTGGATTTGCGACGACGGCAGTGTTCGAGCATCTCGTCCAGCTTGGGGCGGTTGTCGACGTTCCCGCCGACACATGCGTCGTGAAATACTGCATCCACTGTTATTCCATTGCGCTGGCAGAAACGCCTGCAAAACACTTCCTGACTTCGGAGTCTTCGTTTCACATTGTCGCCCTGATTTCCCACCCAACAGAAGATTACAGCTCTCATTCTCATCTCCTTAATCCGTCCCCACGATCTCGTGCTGGCCGCGGGTCACCTCAACAGACGCCGGATCCCATCCGTCAGTTCTTCTCCCCCGGCGGCGCGCTATGGTCTTTGAATGGACCGGTTTCTTTGATAACTCGAACGTCTGTGATTCCCTTGCGCCGACAATGCTCCCGGCACATTCGCTCCTGTTCCTTCGAATTACTTACTCTGACGTAGATCGTTCCCTTCATTTTCAGCCTCCTCTTTTGGCATAGGAATTGGCTCGGCTCCCATCGCTTCGAGAACCTTGTTGATCAAGCTACTGACGGGACGTACAACTAGCGGTCTGCTCACCAGCAGATAGGACACGAAGGAGCCGGCGAGCTCCGATTCCCTCACAAACCCGAACATCCCTCGGAAATCTGTGAACAGAACCGGCTCCTCTCCGTCATCCATGGCAATAGTGGCATGGGCAATCGGCGCACACGCCCGCGCATGTGCCAAGAGCGCGTTCTCCATACGCCGGCGGTTACCTTCGTCCTCTGTCTCGTGACGGCGGGGCAAGCCGAAGATTTCGAAGGTCCTCTCGGAATAGAAGGAGGGAATGGGGAGTGATGCCAGGTCCAGGTACTGGCTCCGATCGGGTTCCGGCCATTCGAGGTCTTTGATTGACCGGATGCTCTCCTTAGCGGATTCCAGTATCGGCGTGTGGAAAGTTTCGAGGTAGTAACGATATGAATCGCCGTTCCACGGTTCGCCCACCAACCAGTGAACAAGGGGACCCAGCAATGCCAGAGGGGTGCTGAAATCATCTCGGAATTCCCGGGCAAGACGGAGAGCAACCACATCCTGAATACTGAACGCGCGCCACCCTCGCTTTCCACGGCGACTGTGTGGCAAGGCGCCGCGCTCATCCCAATCGTTGAATTGCCGGTAGCTCAAACCCGTTACTTCCATCGCTTGTTTCGGCGTTAGATCTCGGGACGGGAGCATCGATTCCGGGACCTCCGGAAACACTTTGGCCGTCATGTCGAACCTCCAGAGTAATGAGGATCCTCAGGACCAATTTATACGGTTACAGTTCAATTGTCAAGACTCAAGTTGTATCTAGTTGTTATTCAATGCATTACGTGCATGGCGAAAGAGCCCAAGTATGGCTCATGAGAAGCACTTGGGGTGGGGATGAAGAAGGACACACGCAGACCCGGGATCGTACCGTGTAAGTGCTTGCGACGGAGTCCTGCCGGTCTACCCTTCCAGGAGCAGAGACGGATAGGCTTCGACACGATTCATCCGTTGGTGTCATGAGGCCACAGGAGACAGCGCCCTCAAAAGTACAATCCGAGATCCCGGCGTCGCATCAAAGAGACGATAACGCCGCGCGCGTCTGCCACCCCCCCCGCAGCTTTTTTCTGAATCGGGGATCCGGCTCGACGCTGAGGTGGAGTCGAAGGGAGGGCAATGATCGAGTACACATGCGCGTGGCATCGGTGGATGGCCACGTGGTCCTGTCACCGTCATTGCGTCGCTGGTTCTGCTGAGCATCGAGGCACGATCGTTCACATGGCAAGTTGAATATGTCATGAAGCAGATTGGAATGGCGTTAAAAGATAGACGGCGAACTGCGCGGCGATCAGAGAGAGGGTTACTGCACAAATGTGCAGTAGGCGTAGTGGGCTCCAGCTGATTACGTAATCTCCCTCAGGGCGCCAATTACACACGGCGTTTTTTTCGGGATTCACCGTAGCTTACCGTAGCTTCTCACCCCGCGTGGTTTTCGCTGCAACAGTGGAATTGCTATACAGTTACGGGCAAGAAGGTCCCTCGCGGCAAGTTACAGTTCACCGTAGCTTGCGGTACTGGTCTTGGGGGCACGTCAACGAGCGCTCTGCAGTCCTAATCGAACATCCATTGAAGTCTACATGATGGCCGCAGTCGTGACAGTCGGTCCAATGCTTCCTCCCCTCACGTCTACCCTGGTTTCGTGGTGTGAGTTCATCACTGGGATTTCCATCATTGGAGGCTCTTACGAGTTCACTTTCGGGGCTTCATTACACACGGCGTTTTTTCAGGATTCACTGCACCTTACTGTACCTTCTCACTCCCCACGGTTTTTGCTCTAACCATCGAAGGTCCGGACAGTTACGGGCGGTGACGCTCCTCGACGGCAAGTTACAGTGTACTGCACCTTCCGGCACTGATCTTAGGGCACTCCGCTGGGAACGCGATGCAGTCCCAATCGAACACCCATCGAAGTCTGCATAATTGCCCCAGGCCTGGCAGCCAATCTCTCCCTCGCGCTTACCTTGACTTCGTGGTGTGAGTACATCACAGCGATGTCTATCCGTGGAGCCTCCTGCAAGTTCATCTTCCGGGCTTCATTACACCCGGCGTTTTTTTCAGGATTTACTACGACTTACCACGACTTCCCACTCCCTATGGTTTTCGCTGTAACCATCGAATTGCCAAACAGGTACGGCCAACAAGGTCCCTCGACGGCAAGTCGTAGTGTAGTACGACTTCCGATATGCTCTTGGGGCACTCCAGATGGGAGCGCTCTGAAGTCCTCGTCGAACATCCGTGGAGGTCCACACGATTACCCCACTCCTAGAAGTCGGTCCACTGCTTCCTTCCCTCGCGTCTACCTTGGCTTCGTGGTGTGAGTTCATCACAGCGGTGTCCGTCCCTGGGGGTTCTTACATATTCGACTTCGGGCCTTCATTACACGCGGCGTTTCTCCCAGGACTTGGGGGCGCTTTCCGTCTTTCCTAATTGCCCTTGGGAATCCCCGTGGTCTTCCCAGTCGTGACACTCAGTCCTCTCTGATCTCACCCCTCACTTCTACCCTTGCTTTGTAATTTCGAAGTCATTACAGTAATATCAGTTTTCGGGAACACTGCCTCGTGGGAGCGACCAGCCATGGCCCAAGTAGTAATCGAGAATCCCATCCTGAACTCCCCCTATGAAGAACCTTCCCGCCATTTCAAGTTCGATGAGGACGGGATCACCGATGAAATCCTCGAGAGCCGGCGTACTAGCTCCTACTTCGTTCCGATTGCGCAACCCCGCAAGAAGGGGACTCGGCAACTCAAGTTTGATACCGAGTGGACGAAGGATCGGGTCAAGTCCAACAAGCTCGTGAATGACATCCGTCAACGTGTCTCGGCATGGAGACAGGGCGGGTATGTCGGCGTTACGCCTACGACCTCCCGCCTCCTACAGCATTGGACCAACCCTGAACGTGAGAAGAGGCTGTTCTTCTGTCAGATCGAGGCCGTTGAGACTGCCATCTACATTACAGAGGTGGCGAAGAAGTACGGCGACTCCTGGATCGAGAACACTCTCCGCGAGAAGAATGAGTCGGCGAACCCGAATCTCCTTCGCACGGCACTCAAGATGGCAACCGGTACTGGGAAGACCATTGTGATGGCTATGCTAATTGCCTGGCACACTCTGAACAAACTCGCAAATCCTCAGGACGCCCGTTTCTCTACGTCATTCCTGATCGTGACCCCCGGACTTACCATTCGTGACCGTCTTCGCGTCCTCCTACCCAGTGATCCTGGTAACTACTACCGAGCGTGGGACCTCGCCCCTCCTCATGAGGTCGGGCGTCTGGCCCAAGCGAAGGTCATCGTGACCAACTTCCACGCCTTCATTCTCCGTGAGAAGGTCAAATTGGCGAGGCTAACCAAGAAGGTGGTTACACGGGGCAAGATAGACGCTTTCACGGAGGCGCCCGCCCAGATGGTCCGCCGCGTCTGCCGCGAACTCGGGAACAAGAAGAACATCGTCGTAATCAATGACGAAGCTCATCACTGCTATCGCAGGAAACCAACGTACGAGAAAGAGAAGCTCACGGGAGACGAGCGTGTCGAAGCACAAACCCGCGAGGAAGAGGCCAGGATCTGGGTATCTGGCCTCGAGGCCGTAAGGGAGAAGATGGGTACACGGATGATCTACGATCTTTCGGCTACTCCCTTCTTCCTCAGGGGGTCCGGCTACGGGGAAGGGACTCTATTCCCTTGGGTGGTCTCCGACTTCTCCCTCATCGATGCAATTGAGGCGGGGATCGTAAAGATCCCGCGTGTCCCTGTGGCTGACGACTCGATGCAAAAGGATCTCCCCACCTACCGGGATCTCTGGTCCCGCATTCGCGATCACCTTCCTCGGAAGGGAAGAAAGACGGAACCCGTAGGGGGTGAGCCAAAGCTCCCTGCGGAGCTCCAGGGTGCGCTGCACAGTCTGTACGGCAACTACGAAAAGTACTACCGGCTGTGGGAAGGAAGCGAGGCGGCGAAAGCGGAAGGCGCCACGCCGCCGGTCTTCGTAGTCGTGTGCAACAACACCAACGTCTCGAAAATCGTCTTTGATTACGTTGCCGGCTGGGAGAGAGAAATCAAGGGCAAGAAGATAGTAAGGGCAGGAGCTCTGGAGGTCTTTCGGAACGACGACGGACAGGGAGGATGGCTCAACAGGCCGAACACGATCTTGGTGGACAGCAAGCAGCTCGAATCCGGCGAAGCGATGAGTCCCGAGTTCAAGAAGATAGCAGATCAGGAGATCGAAGAGTTCAAAGCAGAATACCGGGAACGGTTTCCGGGCCGAGATGTTGAGAAGCTGACGGATGAGGATCTCCTCCGGGAGGTGATGAATACCGTAGGGAAGCCTGGCAAACTGGGTGAGAACATCAAGTGCGTGGTCAGTGTCTCGATGTTGACCGAGGGCTGGGACGCCAACACGGTCACTCATATCCTCGGCGTTCGGGCCTTCGGCACCCAGCTGCTATGCGAGCAGGTTGTTGGGCGAGGTCTTCGGCGAGTGAACTACGTTACCAACGACGCGGGCCTGCTCGATCCGGAATACGCCGAGGTGTACGGCGTGCCGTTCTCGTTCATCCCAACTTCGCCATCCAATGGGCCGCCACCTCCGAGACCCAAGCCTACTCGCGTGAAGGCCCTGGAGGAGCGGATGGGCTGTGAGATAACCTTCCCGCGCCTTGGTGGGTATCGATACGAATTCCTCGGCGACCGCCTGGAAGTCAGATTCTCCGAGGATTCAACGTACGACTTGAGTACTGAACACATCCCCACGAAGACCGAGAACGCTCCCATTATTGGCGGGAGCGTAATCCACACCCTCGATGACCTGAAGCGCCGCCGCGTGCAGGAAGTAGTCTTCCAGCTCGCTAAGATGACACTCGAGAAGTACTTCCAGGACGATGATGGGAATCCCAAGATGTGGCTCTTCCCCCAGCTGCTTAGGACAGTCAGGCGCTGGCTCGATGAGTGCGTGACTTTCAAGGACAACACGTTTCCTCAGCTGCTTCTGTTCATTGAGTACGCACACCACGCTGCCGATCGAATTCACAAGGCGATTGTGTCTTCCACGAGTGACGTATCGACCCTTAAGCCGGTTCTCCGCGCTTACGACACCCTTGGCTCAACCCGCTATGTAGATTTCGACACAATCCGGCCGGTCTGGAAGACGGCTGCCCACAAATGTCACGTCACTCACGTTGTCGCGGATACCCTGTCCTGGGAGCAGAAAACGGCCCAGGCACTCGAGGACATGGATGAGGTGTCCGCCTACGTGAAGAATGACCATCTTGAGTTCACGATTCCTTACACAACAGGTGGGGTGGAAAGGCAGTATCATCCAGACTTCATCGTACGAATCGATGACGGTCATGGGCCTGATGATCTACTGAATCTGATGATCGAGGTCACGGGTGAGAAGAGGAAAGACAAGGCGGAAAAGGTGCACACAGCGAAGACGCTCTGGGTTCCGGCCGTGAACAATCACGGAGGGTACGGACGTTGGGCGTTCCTTGAGATTACTGATCCGTGGAATGCGCAGAGTTCGATCAGGGAAGCCATTGGAAGTCGTGGACATTCCTAGAACGCGGGGATTCGAATTGGCAAAGAAGACAAGACCCAAGGCCAAGAAGAAGAAGGCAGCCAGAGCTAAGACAAAGGAGCCGAGATCTAGGGTGGCGAGCAAAAAGGCGAAGCCTAAACCGGCGAAGCGGAGGGCGAGCCCAGGGGTGAAGGGCAAGAAGATGAGGACCAAGGCTGCGAAGAAGAAGGCCCGCCCCAAGAGCCCGGGGAAGAGGAAGATGACGAGCACGAAAAGCATCTACTCGATCAGACACAAAGATACACGTGTCAACATACCGACCGAGGAATTGAGAGACTTCGTCGCTGAAGATGAAGCTAGTCCGAAGATGATACTTTACCCGCGCGACCCTTCACTCGACCCGCAGCTCGTGTGGCAGGGCAAGGACGAACAGGATGCGAAAGACCTGCAGGTGCCGGTTGTCCCGATCTACATTCAGGAGAAGATCCACGCCCAAGCACTCATCGAGGATCTCCGCCAGCAGTCGTCCCGCGCTCCGGGTTCCCAGGCAGATCTCTTTGGAGATTTCAACGGAATCGAGGATTTTGAGAAGAAGATCGAGTTCTACCAGCACAAGGCGAACTGGTCGAATAGGATGATCCTCGGGGACTCACTCGTGACCATGACTAGTCTTGCCGAGAAGGAGGGACTCAAGGGAAAGGTACAGATGGTCTATGTTGATCCGCCCTACGGGATCAAGTTCGGATCAAATTGGCAGGTGAGTACACGCGGGCGCGAGATCAGAGACGGTAAGGCCGAACACGCGACCCGACAACCCGAACAAATCAGAGCCTTTCGCGATACGTGGAGCCTCGGTGTACATTCCTACTTGGCCTATCTGCGTGATCGTCTCCGCGTCGCCAGAGATCTTCTGAGTGAGACCGGGAGCGTCTTCGTCCAAATCGGTGATGAGAACGTTCACCTTGTGCGCTGTCTTCTCGATGAGGTGTTTGGAAGTGATCAGTTCGTGAGCCAGATCGCTTTTGCTACGACGACAGGCAGAGGTGCTCGTCTCCTCGACAATAGCTTCGACATGCTGCTTTGGTATGCCCGAGATGTGCAGAGCGTCAAGTACAGGCAGCTTCATATCCCGAAGGCAGACCGAGAGCAGTACTTTTCCTACCTCGAAACACCGGATGGAAGTAGTGTCAAACTGTCTCGAAAACAGATCCTGGGGGAAGAGTCCATTCCGCCAGGTCGGAGATTCCTCTCAGATAACCTCACCTCGCAGGGAGAGACCGCGACAGGTTCGAAGCCATACTCATACGAAGGAACTCGCTACGTGTGCCCGCCAGGTCGTCACTGGAGAGTCACCCGTGAGGGTTTGGACAGGCTCGCTGTGGCTGGGCGGCTGTTTCCTTATGGGAGACAGCTCAGAGTGAAGACATACCTTGACGATAATCCCGTTTCCGCTGTCGGAAACATCTGGCAGGATGTTCTGATCGGCAGCTTCGTTGCTGAGAAGATCTACGTTGTCCAGACCTCGGAACGTGTAATTGAGCGGTGCATTCTAATGACCACAGATCCCGGTGATCTGGTGCTGGATCCGACATGTGGGAGCGGAACGACTGCTTATGCAGCTGAATTGTGGGGACGGCGCTGGATCACGATTGACACGAGTCGAGTCGCTTTGGCACTGGCGCGGACCCGGGTCATGGGGGCGAAGTACCCATACTATCTCCTAGCAGATTCCCAAGAAGGGATTCGCAGAGAAGCAGAGCTGACGGGGAAAGTGCCACCGGCCTACAAAGCCAAGGACGATATCCGCAGAGGATTCGTGTGCAGGCGTGTCCCGCGGGTCACACTGAAGTCCATAGCCAACAACCCGGATATCAAAGAGGGGGTGTCCCGTCAGGAAGTCGAGGCGGCTGTTGCCCGTGTCTCTGACCAGACGGTTCTTTTCGACCAACCGTACGAGGACCCTAAGCGCATACGCGTGACTGGGCCATTTTCGGTTGAGAGTCTGTCTCCACACCGCGTGCCAGCCGCAGAAATGGATACTCCGGCTTCTGAGGGCGTAGCCCAAGACGACTCTTCCCGTGATTTTGCCAGCATGATCATTGAGAACCTCAAGAGGGCCGGGGTCCAGAATACGCGGAAGAACGAGAGACTGAAGTTCAATTGGCTCGAGCAGTTTCCAGGCTCTTGGCTACACGCCAAGGGGGAGTACACCGAATCAGACAAGAAGACCAAGACTGTGGCGATCTCAATCGGACCGGAACATGGCACGCTGGGACCACAGCATGTGAAGGAGGCAGCCAAAGAGGCAGTCCAGGGCGTCGGTTTCGATCTTCTGGTCGTCTGCGGATTCGCATTCGACCCACATGTTTCGGAAGAAGTGAAGAGATACGGCGGTCTTGATGTGCTGCCAGCCCGAATGAACCCTGATCTCGCGATGGGTGATGAATTACTGAAGAAGACCGGAGCCGGGAACCTCTTCATGGTGTTCGGTGAACCGGACGTGGACATTCGGAAACAAAAAGACGGGAAGATGGTCGTCGAGATCAAGGGTGTCGATGTCTACGATCCAACCACCGGTCAGGTCCGAAACTCTTCCACCGACGACATCGCCTGCTGGTTCATCGATACTGATTACAATGGCGAGAGCTTCTTCGTCCGACACGCCTACTTCACCGGCGCCGACGAGCCGTACAAGAAATTACAGCGCACACTGCGTGCCGAAATCGACGAAGACGCCTGGGCCTCCCTCTACAGCACCAAGAGCCGCCCCTTTGATAATCCGGCCGCTGGCAAGATCGCTGTCAAGGTCATCAACCACTACGGGGATGAGGTGCTGAAAGTGTTTGAAGTTTAGAACGCCTGCACTGCTCGTGTAGAGTACCGTGGACACTCCCGAAAGGTAGAGCCCCCATTCCGTAGTCCTCAGAATCGACATGACTGTCGCTCCAGCCTTTGTATGGGATGATATTGTGAGCTGAAGAAAGAGAGGCCACGGCGTGGGTACGGACTTCGAAAGCTGCGATTGGCGGTCGGTTGTCGAGGAGGCCGATGCGAAGCGGTGCGAGATGTACTTCTCGTTGTTCTTTGCGAAGGCAAAGAAGGCGGACGAAGATGGTGACGGGGATCAGGCCGTTGCTCTCAGACTACTGGGAAGCGTTGCCTCCCTTCGACTGAATCCCGAGAGCGCGAGCGAGCCCCTTCTTCCCATGATGGTCATGGGTGGACGACGAAGTGCCGTCCTAGATGATTTCGATAGCAGCCAGATGGACCTCTTGGCTGGAGTGATGCCCAGCATAGAAGACGCGGAGCTACGCGCCAGGGTAGCGGACGTGGTGTGGGTGAAGAGGAGAGACTTCGAGGCAGCCGAGCTTGCGGTCTTGTCCTACTTGGCATCGGCGCAGAACTTGGAGAATCCAGAGGAGTGGTCCCCATGCGCCTACCGTATCGAGCGGGCATTCAGGATTGCCGTCTCCCTCGGGAACAACCGAGAGCCGCTCGATAGAGTTGTTACACACATTGAATCTGTGCTGGAACGGCGGGGACCAACTGATCGTTTGTTTCTCTCTGCCCGGATGATGGATCTCCTGCTCGAGTGCGGAAGAGGGGATTCCAAAAGATACGCCGATCTCTGTGAAACACTCGCCAGGAAGGCTGTCGATGATCTTCGTTGGTATGTAGCTAGAGAGTACTGGGAGAAGAAGGCAAGATGGCATCGCACCGCCAAAGAGTATGATGCTGAGAGAGGAGCAAGGACGGAGATCGCCAGGGTCCATTCCGACGAAGCGGAAGCAGCACTGGCCAAATCGCCTCCGAGCTACATGACCGCTGCCATCCACCAGCGGGACGCTGTCGAAGCACTCAGACGAGCTGGGGTCCCCCGAGAAGTAGTACAAGAGGCACATAAGAAACTCCTCGAGTACCAGAAGAAATCCACAGCAGAACTGCATGCCTTCTCGAGCGGGTTTGACGCTAGTGATATCGTGCGTGACGCAATCGAGCTAGTCAAGGGTAGGACGTTCGAGGACGCCCTTGTGGTGTTGGCGCTCATCGCACACCCATCTTCGGTGGGTGCTCTCCGATCACATGTTGAAAGACAGGCCCAAGAGCTGTTCTTCGTGCACCATGTCCCAGCCATGTTGCTTGACAAGGAGGGAAAAGTGACAGGGCGCATGCCCGGCGTCCATTCTGAACCGGACGAAGATGCTGAGAAGCTTCTCCTTGCCCACATGTTCAAACACGCTGTGTTCGAGTATGGGATAACGGCACAGTGCAGAATTGCTCCTGCAGCTGAGAGAATCGCTCTCGAACACGAAGTAGAAGCTCGCACGTTTCTTCCAATAGTCAGCAACAATCCTATGGTTCCAGAAGGGAGAGAGTACGTCTATGCGCGGGGCCTCTACGCAGGGCTGAAGGGTGATCTCCTGGAGGCTACACACCTACTCATTCCTCAGTTCGAAAACTCTGTGCGCTTCGTCCTGGAGCAGTGTGGAGTCATCACATCGGGACTGGATGCTGACGGAATCCAGGAAGTGCATGATCTGAACAGGACGCTTCGCTTGCCCGAGACCTGTAAAGCGTTCGGGGAGGACACCACGTTTGCCCTTCGCACCCTGCTTGTGGAGCGTTCTGGCAGCAATCTCAGGAACCGTATGGCGCATGGTTTGATGGCCCACGAGGAGTTCTTCTCCTATGAGACGTTCTACCTCTGGTGGCTTATCCTGCGCCTCTGCGCTGCCCCGTTGATCAAGGCTGCCAAACAACCTGAGTGCTCCCAGCAGGATCCTGCTTCAGAACAGGATACAAGTAAGAGGGATGAGGATGCTCCCGATGATTCAGAAGGACCTGAGACCGGGAGCAACGGATCGGCCACTTAGTCCTCGTCGTTTGAGAATGTGCAGGACGCCCGTTCTCGTAGGGTAACCGTGTCGGCATCGAAGTTCGAGTTCTTGTCCCGGGCATGTATCAGAAACCCGCCACGTGGAGCGTGCTATGGTCAAGTATCCACTCGGAGAGTCGTTTCCTTGCTGGAAGTGTGAGGCAAGGCACACGCCGCGGGCAGGGCTACAGGAGCTCACGGTGAAATGGGACTGTCCAGAGTGTGGAGCGTCGAACTACGTGGCAATAGACCCGATTGGATTCCGGATCGGTCAACGGTTGCTACTTGCCGGTAAGGATTTCCTCAGCCGAGAGGACTACGAATTGGCAGCTATCTTCCTCATGTCGTCAGTTGATGCGACGGTGGGAACTGGAATACGTGAGCTCACGATCGCGCGCGCCCTCCAACGCGAGCAGGCTCCACCGCCGGAGGATGACATCGCATCCCGAATCGCACGCATGAACATGGGCCAGCGGGTTAAGGAGTACGAACGTCTCGCGGGAACATCATTACAGGATGAGATCCAGCGTCTTCACAGTGCGGGACGGATCAAGGCAGCGGACCTGGCAGGATTCGCTCGAATGAAAGACGAGATCGAGCGACTAGGTGCTGAGAGAAACAGGCTCGTCCATCTTGGAGAGGAAGTGGATGCCCAGGTAGTTCGGGCTGGCGTTGAATCTGTAGTGCGTGCAATCGAACTCTTGGAGACCATGTACCAGGCAGCATTCGATGTCCGCAGGGAATGAGGGTGCAGGTGATCACCCAGCTTCTCCATGCTTCGACGGTGCGTACACCTTCTTCATTACAACGTCCGCGTTCCAGTTCAATCGCTAAATACAGTCAACAGCGATAGAGCCTCTCTGAGGGACGATCTCCTTTTCTCGACTCAAGAGACCAGACATTAGCTGATCGATCAACAGCGAACGGATTAGGGCCATTCTCGACACAGCCAACCTCGTCTCGCCGTCATTCAAGTCGCGCCATCGGGGTACTCCATTGTAATTACAGTAATTACGTAATTTGTGAGGGTCGTCGCTGAATCTTAGGACTACGATCCTGATGCGAGTGTAATGACGAGGAGGGGTAGAAGAGAAGGCGCAGGTCACGGACTGTATTCGTGTGGTAACAGGACTAGATCACGTGGCAATACATCGGGGCACAGAAGAACGGGATAGAATGACTGTTCATGGGTACGCGTGTAGTACTCTCCCTATGGACATCCCTAGCCTCAGGCGTCACACGCCACATAGCTTATGGGGTCCAGCTCTGTGTATGGATACTCTCTATTATAGCTATTGTTGGTTCTATTATTGTTGTGCACCTCTCACGCCTCGCTTCCCCACGCCAGACAAGGACTTGGGCCGGTTTGGCCAGAGAACGCCGTGCAAGCCACCCTCAGAGTGTGAGAATGCCGTTGGCCGTAGGCTGCGCATACGGAGGGGTCATTTTTCGGGGAGCTGGTTCTAACTTGATCGGCCCGAGCAATGTTGCTGTATTTGACTCGATACTGCGCCTCGAATTCTACGAATATCAGTAATCAACGACCGATCTCCTCATGCACCCCTGCAGACTTCTTACAAGCTGAACGTGAGCCTGGATTTCGAGACGGGTAGAAAAACGGGAAGGAATCGCCGGAGTCGGTCTGAAGACCTCCAACGGTCATAGCGGTGCCGCTAATTACAGATCAAAAGTAGGGGCAGTAATTTTGAGGCCACATCAGAAAGACGGTAACCCTTCGTGTGTAGGGCATGGGGGTGCAGCTTTTTTCTGAAGAATGGCCGGAAGGTCGTGATATGTGAAGCCCTTGCCGGCCGGGTATCACCAACGCTGCACCGGCTGTGCAAAATCCGGATTCCTCAGAACATTTCCTGTATTGGCTTGGGTTTGAGGTCCTCGTTGTCGGTAGGTTCCATCGCAAGTATGAGGAGCATCTCAAGGACCTTTCGGTCTGTGCCGTCCGGCAAAGTGACAAACCTCATGCGGCTCCAGCTCTTCCACCATCTCTTCATCTTGTGCGGCGATCGCTGATCGTGCAGCCTACTCTTGATGCGACGCCCCGTTTGACCAACGTAGATACTCTGATTCCGATCCCGCATGTACACGTAGACCGAACCCTCCCCGGTATCTGGGATTTGCGCCCTAGCCTCAAACTCGCTTCTGGTATGCGTACGACGTGATGAGGTTTCAAACCACTTCTTCGCATCGGTGACCGCTTGCTTGAGTGAACACCTCAACGCATGAGTCAAGTCGCCAGAGTCCGTAGCCTTGTATCGAGATAGGACTTCATCCGCGTAGCTCCTGCATCGCTTCGTCAGCGGGATGAGAACCGTATCGATCGAGAGCGGGAAGCTCGCTGCCTTGTCAGCACCGACGACGGCGAGGTTGTAGTGGGCACGGATCTTATCGTAGAGCTTTCGATGTTCACTCTTCTCTCGATCATAATGTCCATCGGTATGAGCGAAAACCCCGCGGAGGCGCCGAAGGATATCAATGTCCTTGTGGCCGTCTACAGCCTGGTCAATACGACCCTGCCCCCGAGAGGGGATTACACCGTTGGCTTCGAGGAGAGCGCAAAGGCGAATGATGTAATTCTGATTCACCCAATGACCGATCCCATTCACCTTACTGATGGACTTCCGGGCGAGTCCATCCGGGAAGTGGAATCTTACGTCAAGACCTTTCGCCCGGTACAGAGGAGCTGTTCGAACAGTCTTCTTGCCGAGCATGTCACTTCCCATGTATGGGAACACAGCCCGGACAGACATCAAGGATTCCATCTGCGCATCTATCTCTTGGGCGAGTCCATTGCGCATTGACCTCTCCTTGGTTCACGTTCCATTTCGGTATTGAAGCAGATCTGGCGGCCCGGGCACTTCTCATAGAATGACTTCGCGAATCAGTTTCTCAATCTCCGCCGAGGATATGCCTCCCGCCTCGCTATCCTCCGTGACAATGAGAATGCCTTCCTGTCCTTCTCCCTCCTGGTAAGGGAGGATACCACTCTTCCTGTACCACCCCAGCTTCTTCTCCCATCGGGCACGGTACTCAGGGTTGTACATCATCCCGCAGTGCTCCCAGATGAACCTTTGCCCGGTTTCCTCGTCCTCGATCGTGAAGTCCGGGTACTTCGTGACTCCCTTGATTTCGAGAGGCTTCTCGTAGATGTAATCAATGTCCAGGTCGGCCAGTCTGTCTGCGATGATGACCTCCGACTTTGACCTGACCATTTCGTTCTTGCGCGTTCTATGGATGAGACGATCCTCATAGAACCGATCTGATACCTCGACAACTCGGGGAGCCCAGAAGAGATTCGTTAGTCGGGTTGCGATCTCGGACCAGTTGTCCGAGGTGTACTGTTTGAGAGACATCGGATTGCCCTGGGTCAGGACAACTACCCTGTTCCGCTGGCGAGTGAGGGCTGTGTACAGGAGCTCCCTTCGAATCAGTCGTCCTTGTTCTGGGATGATCAATATCACGAGGTCGAATTCGCTTCCCTGCGCCTTGTGAATGGTGAGCGCATACGCTAACTCTAACTTCGGCTGGGCCTCATCACCGAAATCCCAGTCCCCGAAATCATATGAGTAGCCTGGTTGCGATGAGAACTCGACCCTGAGCACCCAGGGAGGTCCCTTTATGTTCTTTGTCTTGAGCTGCCCCGTCGCGATTCCGATCTCACCATTCGCGATGTACCGAGCGGCTTCCTCCTTTGGCCAGACTCTGTTCCTTACATGATTCACTAGGTTGATCACCTTGTCGCCGTAGACGATCTCCTCCGCGCCCATCGGTTTCGGGATCCTGCGGTATCTGGTGGTCGCCAGTTCCATCATTCGAGATCGAAAGCGCTCGTGGATCATCCGGTTCATCTCGGACACCCCGTGCCCACGGCCTCTGTTTGGACTCAGGATCTGCCAAGCCTCCGCGAAGGGAGAGCAGCCTCGGTTGAAGTACGAGTAGTCGCCCTGGACTACTCCACCCAGGGCCTTGTCAAAGCCCTTGAGATCGTCTGGCCCAAGAAGTTCAAGCTCCCCGATCAACACTTGGATGACCTTCTCATGAAGATCCTCGTGAGACTGCCATTCTACGAAGGTCACGTGTTCGGAGCCCTCTGTTTTGACGACTCGCTCAAAGACGTCGTCCGCCCCCGGCGTGAGCTCCGACCCACTAAACCACTCAGCCAGCTGCAAGTCTTCCCTGACTGCTCCAGCCTGCCGTCTCCGAACCGTCAGCTCGGCGTATCCTCCGGACACCCTTGGAAACATCGTATCGAGATTCTCAGGAGCCAGGTGGTGCACGATATCCACGAAGGGCCGGCCCGCTCCGATCGGCGGTAGCTGCCGAGGGTCACCCACGAGAATCAGGCGCTTCACGCCCTTGAGCGTTTCCAGTACCGCTCCCAGCATCTCCTCGGTAAGCATCGAAGCCTCGTCGATGACCACCGTCTCCGCTCCAACATCGTCTACGGCTCGATCACTCAGATGGTATACTCCCGTGTCACAGTCGTATCTCCCCTTTGGTGTCAAGTACTGGGCGACAGTGAAACCCCGGACGCTGAGGTTCTTCTCCTTGGCAACCTGCTCCATGCGCACTCTGGCTTTCCCTGTCGGGGCTAGGAGCAATACTCCACCGGCGGCGATATCCTCCTGGCTACAGAGGAGTGTCAACAGTGTCGTCTTGCCTGTCCCGGCGGCGCCGTTCAGTACTGAGAAGCGGGACTCCGCCATCTCCATCAGCGCGGCGGCCTTCTCCTCCCGTGCACTCTCCTCCTGCTCGGCATCCACTGGACTGGGATCGCCCAGATGTTCATCCAGGAGAGCCCTCCAGTCTTGGGAAACTTGGAGACGCTTGCCCTTGAGTCTCCGTTCCACGACTCGACGGATCTTGTCCCCGACATCGGCCAGTCGAGAGAGCTGGTACGCTTTGGTCTCATCTTCGAGACCCACCTCGAGGATCTCCGGACCGAAGTCATCCTCCGCCACGGCCATCAGGTCCCCGGTGACCGGACAATCTGGTTGGAGATCAAGATCCCTGATTCTCCGGACCACGTCGTCAGCGGCTGCGAGTGTGTGGCCCGAACCGGTCGCTTCTTCCAGCACCTGGACTGTCAATGCTCTGATGCGCCTGGCATCCGTCCCTCCATCCAGGGCCGATGGCTCGGGTAGTGGATGCTGGTCCTGCACCACCTTGTCGGGGAAGGCTCCACGGTCCACCGTCCACACGCTTACCGGTTCCCTCAGTCTCTGCCGCGTTGCCTCAAAGATGTGGTACGGGTTGGAGAGGATCTCGGAATCTTCAATCTTGATGCCGGCCTCGGATCGTTCTTCTTGCACGTACAGCACTGTTGCCTGGTCGGGGGTGAGTTCGAACCGACTGAGGAGCTTGAGCAGAGCCCTCCGTTCATCGGGGAGCTTCTTCCAAGCCTGTCGGAGCGTCCCTGAGATCTCCCGCGCTCCTTCGGGGGAGAGGTGGGCCTTGGGATCCTCGAAGATTCCATCTACATAGGGCCAGGGATCCTCGTTAGGCTCGAGTCGCGCTTCTATTTCCCTTGCCACGAACGTACCGTAGTCCACTCCGTACGCGCATAGAGCAGCACCCAACCCCGGACACGGTCCTCGCATCTTCCAGAGTTCGCTTAGCTGCGCGTCGATCCACTTCAGGCAGCGGCTCCAGGGAGCCGGCAAGTAGTGTTCTGCACGTCGGATGGATCCCGCACACGCGAGAAGAGCTCCTATGGCACCGTCGTGGGACACGTGCTCGGACGCGTAGGAAAACTCCCCGAATCTGTCGCCAGGTGCGAAAGCTACAATGTCTGACGGGTCGAACTCAGGGTCCTCCAATGAGTACTCGATGGCCGCGTGATAGGGCAGGAGGAATCCGTCAGTGAACTCCGGTCGGATAGAGTGCTGGACCATCCGCTCCCACAGCATGGCACGAACCGGACCTTCTTCTTCGTACTTGTACTCGATTCCTTTACCGATGTTCAGGACTCGGCCGACACCGATCAGGACCCGCTTCGGATCTTCGACGAAAGGCACCTCCTTAGCGTAGAAGAAGCACAGGGATTTCTCCCGAACGATGTGGTCGAAGAAACAATCTAGTAGAGCCCTCTGATTCTCCAGCCGCTGTACCCATGTGGTCTTGAAACCGAGATCCGGTTCCCGCTCCGGATCCACATCGATCTCAAATTCATGGCCAAACTCCTCCATGGTCTTACTGAACATCCACCTGAAAGGCACCGCGGGTGCCGAGAACGGGGGGAAGCGCAGCTGAGTCTCGCCGAAGTGCCCATGCGTCTTGGGACAAGTGTTCTTGTATGGATGGGTCTTGGTTCTCGTGTAGCTGCAATCGGCCATGAACGTCCCACGTTCATCAACACAACATGGCCATCGCGATTCTGCCAGATCCTTCAGCTGTCGCCCCGCTACCGCGGCCTCTGCCTCGTCGTCTCGGGTCTTCGAGATCCTCTCCAGTCTCAGGCAGGCTCCATTGAGCTTCGGGGCCTTACATACGGTTCCGTTCCATCCGTTGTCATGCCAGGGGACACGGATGGAGAGGTGGCGTAGCGGCCGCAATTCCTTTTGCGAGTAACCCATTGAGCCCTCCCGTTTCTTCTGCGGCACTCTCGAGGTGGATGAACTCGAATCAAGAAACCTGCTCAACGCATATGTCAGATAACCTTGTGCCCTTCATCCGCAAGTAGCGTGTCGAAGTAGAACTTGTCCAGCAGAGCCTCGTTCTCTCCGATCTTCTCCAGGCGGTGTTTGAAGATTCTCATAGTCTGGATTCGCATCTCAGCCTCCGGCGCGTGGACGCTGCATCGAAGGTCGAAGATCACCGGCAGCCGAAGAAGGAACTCTTATTTCTCAGACGGACCTCGGAGGCCATTGTAGATCGCCGTGAGCCTCGTGTTCCGCTCTGTCTTGTTCCCTCGACACTCGGCCTCGATACGCCAGAGGGTCTCGACTGAGTAGTCACTTCCTTCGTCTTCGATGGATCGGCGTTGGGTCATCTCTTCTCATCTCCCAGAGAATCATGTCCAGCGCTCTTACCTCGGACACTCCACCGAAACCGTGCTTGGCCAGCTGCTGCGAGTTATTCCGCAGCGGCTCCAGGTTGTGACACACATCGACGCGGATCTGGTCGAAAATGGCCAGCCAACTGCCACAGCTTGCCTTTGCAGCCGGATTATTGTGCACGGCTACTACTCGGCTGGGCATGTAGAACCCGATCGTGCATTTCCGGTCCACTACCGGAATGAGGTTCGGCCTCTTCTTGTGGAGAGTCTTCGAGAATCTGGAAAAGGAGAACTTGTCGAATGTCATGGCTTCCCAAAGGTCTCCCACGGCCTTTCTTAGATTGGTGCCCGGCTGAGCTTCCGCTATGTGCGCGTCGGCAGGGATCTTGCGCAAGACAGCGTTGATCTTGTCTCGGCGTTCCATCACGTCCCGGATCTGTCCGCGGGTGATACCCGAGACCAGCACCAGAGAGAGGATGAGGTCGTAGGGTCTGATCTGTGCGTCCACTCGACCACGAGCCCAATCGTAGTCGACGAAGCACTCGTTATCATTCTCACAGTAGCGGAGGGCGAGTTTCTCCGCGTGTGGAATTGTCCACCTCGGCGTGCCATCTAAATGGATTAGTTGGATGTCCACGTGAAATGCCTCCGGAACCGTTGGATCCAGGTTACTGGGTCCGTCAACAGTTGCCTTGCCGCTCGAGGTAGTCTGGACAGTCTGCTTCCCCCAGGATTGTGATACTCCAAACCTGACCATGCTAGCTCTTTCTTCACTTCAGTAGTCAACTTCCGGGGAGGTTGTGGGCCGTCCTTGGGGGTCCTCGCCAAATCGGCCGTTGACTTGGAACCCCATCTGTGGGATAACCATTCTCACAAATGAATACTGCTGGCAGTACTGTCGACCGTGGTACTGTCGAGGATCGGGCTGGGTGGTGAGGTGAGGCAAGGCTTGGCAACGCGAGGCACGGTCAGATGGTGGAGTACGCCGTCTGCGTGCCTCTTTTCGCGGGCGGTACTGATTCTACGCCCGCCTGCGGGCAAGATTTGGGAGGTGCTCGAATGAGAGCAACGGTCTATCAGAGCAAGATGGTCGATGGTACGATCGTTTTGACGGACGATCACTCGGCCGACGTAGAAGTGGTCCTTCTGTTCACCGGTGATGGTTTCAAGGGCGAGGAGGCGTTCGGGAAACCCTACGGACCCGATGATTACCTGCCAATGATGAATCGGAAGGGCAAGGATTTCATCGAGGACTACCTCGAGGGCTTCCGCGATCCGCCGGGTGGCCAGTGGACACGTCAAACCCGAGAAGCCGTCGAGCTGGCGGAGGGTTTCCTGGGAGTCGAGCGAACGTAGCATCCAGTCTGAGATCACAGTGAAACTGGAGGGGGACTCCGTCCGCGGAGTCCCCCCGTTGTCATTACGGAGGGTAGCTGGCTGCCCATCATATATCACCGACGTTCCCTGTTGCCTGCAGGCATTGTCGTAATGGAGGGCAAACGAGTACGATTGGCTGTTGTTTGGCTCACTCGACCATGCGAGGCAACAACCGGCTCACAGTCTGCGCATGGTATCAGTCAACACTGAAGATCCAGATCTGGGGTGCAAGTTCAGCAAGTTTGTGTTGTCTGGCCTCCACGTCATCTGGCCCCCAGGCCTCCAGAGCTGCTAGCTCCTCGGTCAGCAGAAGATCCGACTTCTCGTACACTGGCTTCTTCTTGTCGAATGGGGCATTTCGCAGGGACTCATTCAGTCGCTTGGCAAGAAGCGTCAGATTGCCGATCCGATTCACCATCTGGCCGTGGTTCTCCCAGCGGTGGGCAGCCTCTGGGGTCCTGGGGTAGATGTGTTCGACATGCACTCGAGTGGGTCCGGCAACTTTCACCTCACCTGTGTCTCGTTTCCAGTGCTCGATCTCCTTGAGAAGATAGCGAGCAGTCGCCTGACGGGAAATGGCGGCCGACTGAAACGACCGCGTGAAGTCCTCATCGTTCGGAGCAAACTCCCGAAGGCGCTCAACTGCTTGCTCGATCTTGCTGCCTCCTCGCAAGTCCCTGGCTATTCCGAACACACACGACTCCAAGCGACTGTTCTCAAGCTTGCCAATGACGTTGTGTCGGATGTACGTCACCAAGAGAGCCTTGAGAAGGCCCAAGAACTTCACACCATCAGGGTGATCCCACCCGCTGAGGATTGCGGGGTAGAGCACATGAGCATTAAGCCCAACGATGTCTTGAAGCACCTGCTGGCACTCATCGTTGACATGTTGGCCAGCTAGAATATCCCTGTAGGTGGAAGCCGAATCGCGAAGGCGCCTGGAGAAACCGAGGCTGTCCTCCTCCTTCTCTAGAATTGAGGCCTTGATCTCTCTATAGAGCGATCGGGTCTTGACGTCTCCTTCGTGGGAAATCCAATAATGCCTCAGGAAAGCCTTGACCTTAGTGTCACCTCCGATTTCGAGGATCTCCCCCCACAACGAGACGATGTCATCCCGTTGGTCCTCTCTCGCTCGACGAAGGAGGAGGTTCCTGAGGAGATCTGGTGTGGACAGACCAATGCCACGATCATTGAGAGTCTCGAACACATTAGCAGCATTGTCTTCATCGTTGGTCTTCACTGCAACGACCGAGACGTGGTTGGTTATGAGTGTCAGGATTCGGAGCGCCCAATTGTGGGCGTCGCCCGGCGCAGCCGCCGACTCGAATTCTCGTGAGAATTTCCCATTAAAGAACTCACGTGCGGTACGGATCAAACGGTGGGAATCTAGTGTCGGAGTAGGGGGAACGTAGCTGCCATCACGAGACTCCAAGACCTCGCGCTGGAAGAAGTCACGATCGTACTCATTCAGAGTGAGTTTGTAGGAAGTCCGATTAGCTGCATCGTCGAAATCGGTCAGATACCTTGCAGAGACGCGGGTTGCGGCGTCGCGATTGAATTTTCCCAAGTAGTCCCGGATCACCGAAAGCAGCACTGCGGAGGTTGCCAGTCTTTGTTGCCCATCTAGGAGGAGATGAGCCTGGCCGTCCTCGACAATGACCACCGAACCGAGGAAATACTCCTCTCCCTTGAGCGCGTCTCCCGAGTATTGCCTGTTGAAGCGTTGGAGATCTTCCCAGAAGGTTTCAACCACGGAAGTTGTCCAGCTGAAACTCCGCTGCCAGTCAGGCACCAAGATTGGGGGCATTGTCATTGAGAGCAGATTGCCCACGGTACTTCGTTCAGCTTGGTATCGCGTTGCCACTGCCGGCACCTCCATTCCTATGCTCCAAGACTTCCCACCATCGACTCGGACTGAATCCGACGGTATGAGCTGGGTGCGAATCTGGGGACATGCTAGTCGCTCGATACCTACTCGGCAATCTCAGTAGTGTGGGTCAACTACCCACGTTGATTTCCGTTGTCTGACGCGTCAGATTTCAACGTCCCTCATTGTCCAACCTCACCAGGAGGAATGCAATAGCTGAATCGAGTGGTTGCGGTGCCATTGGGAAAGGACGTACGCTAGATTCTCCTCCAGCCGGTAGGCTTACGCCGAAATAGGGAGTTTCGGAATGTCCATCGCAGTGAGGCCGATAGACCGGCAAATCCACGGTGCCCTCCTTGAGCATCTCCGCAGGGCTGATGTCACGCCCCGAGAATTCGAGGAGCTGTGCGAGCCGATAGTCCGGGACATTCTGGAGAACGGCGAAGGGTTCACTGGTGTCGTGAAGGGTCCAGACTTCGTCGGCACGCCGTTCGACTTCTTCGGCTACCGAGACGGCGTGCCGCACGTGATCGAGTTCAAAGGCTCGAGAAGGCACTGGAATGTGCCGGGCCGAGTCCAGCTGGAGCGGCTCCAGCGAATTCTGGAGGAGGTTCAGGATCTCTGTGCGGCGGTGTTCCAACTGAGAGCCGAAACGGCCGACTACCGGATCCGGTACGGTCGTAGCGTCACAGACCTTTTTCCGGGCGAGCAAGCTCCTATCGAGCCGGTCGTGGAGTGGCTCAGGAGCCGACTACGGTAGATTCTCGTACAGCCGGATTGCCGTTGACAGACCGCACCCATCCACTCTCTGGCAGTCCATCCATCCACTGAGAAACCGACAACTTACACGTCCGCTGGCTGTCGAAATCAGCCGAAAACCGTTAGCAAATCGGTAGCACGGAGGTGCAACTTACGTAATTACAGAAGATTACGTAACGGAATTGGGTTCGGGACCCAAAGGTCAGGAGGCTGAGTTCCAGGACCAGGCCGTCGTCAGGCGCATACTTCCCTCTAATGTGAAGGTGACGTAGCGTCTGGAAGCGAGCCAGGTTTGCAGCTTGCTAGATTCCAGCGGGGCGACTGGGTCGCATGGGGACTCGGCTTCCATACCACCCTATGCGGCCCGCAGTCTGACAAGGAGTGGCCAGAAGTACTGAGCGTCCGAGATGGGCAGCTCCTCGCAGAACCTCTGAACCATGATCCTCGCTGTCGGCACGAGTCCAGGCCACCGCTCGGTCAGGAGCGTGACTAGGTCGCTGAACTGGCTCAGCACTTTCTCAGAAGATTGCTCGGCCCTAGCCGTGTTCAACGCCCATTCGAGCAAGTGCAATCGCAGCACTTCGTCTGTCATTAGGCTCTGCGAGTCCTCGGAGTGGCCGTTGGCGGTCGCAGTTGCCGCTTCCCTTAACAGCTCCGCGATCTTCGGTAGTTGGGACCTGAAGTGACTTGTAGTAAACTCGTCATTCAAGTTTGCAAGCTGCTGTGATGCAGCGTTAGCGGCGAAGATGCCTAGGCGGAGGTCTTCCTGAAACAAGACACCGAAATCCGCTTGCTGGATGACCTTCTTCAATCCAGGGGTCAGATCGGGATATGGAGGTAAATCGCCGAGCACAGCCTGCAGCTGAAGCCAAGGGAATAGCTTGGTCGGATCTGCCTCGAGAGAGGTGAGGGCTTTCTCGACGAGAGACTTCAGCGACTGTTGAGAAGTCTTCGCTGCCTCCTCAAAATCGAGCAATGGGGCAAGCCTCTCTGGATTCATTCTTAGAAAGGAACCAAGGCTGTCACTGGCCAGTGACCGATCCCGTAACAGAGGCAAGAACGCTACCTTTCCATCCACTCCCCGTTCAAACACTTCCCGCGTGAATGCATCACACAAACCCTTTTCTGAAAACCCCGAGAGATGATCACCGAGACCGTATGAGAGCCCCGTCCACAAGAACGTGAGTCTCGTCAACTGCCTCGGGTGCGCAATATCCAGCCAGTGCTCACGATCGCGTTGGAATGCTCCACTGGGGAGCCGAGTAGCTGCCTCTGAGAAGAAGCTCCGCATCTTATCCAGAGAGACACCGGAGGAAGCGAATATGCTGTACAGCCTGGCAGCGTGTCCCCAGCTCATCGCCAGTCGAACGGACGCTGACCATGCGCGTGTGCCCGGCCAGTGATTGAATTCCTCGCTCACCCATCTCAGCAACGCATGAAATGCTTTGAACTCCGATCTTGCGTCATCGACAAAGAGACTGGGGGCTTTCCGCCGCGCAAGCCGGTAGTATGGTGAACCTCTTCCCCCACACGCTAGAATAGCCCGGAGGCTGTGGATTCTAGATAGTGGTGTCGGAGCTTCCGCCACTATGTTCTTCACCAGTGACCGCTTGCCTTCCGGAGGCAGACTCTCGATGGACTCAACGATTGTAGGTGGCAGAGGTGTAGGCAGGGTGCTGAATCGCCGGATGGCAGTCTCAAGCCCTTCCTCCTTCACGAGTCTCGCTGCTGCAGCGTTGGTGAGCTCTCCAAACCCTTGGCCTGCGCTGGGCTCCTCAGGGAGCCGGAAGTGACGAACAAGTCCCTCCGCGCTTGGGGGCAGCAGATCGCTACGCTCGACACGCTTGCTTGTATCCAACTGTAACTGCAAATCAGCATAGAAGCGCGTTGCGCTGGATTCCCACCATTCTTGCGCACGCTGAACGCGCAGCCGGTCATCGTCAATGGAAACAATCTCGGCCACTGCCCTTTCGAATCTTGCCTCCTCGCAATCGAACCAGTGGCGTTCTCGACGTAAGTACTCCTCTCTCTGAGATGGCGATTTGAGAAGGAGTCCCATGTCTTTACTGGTGTTCACGCCGTCGCCCTCTCGGTCCGGGTGGTCAAGCAGAAATCCGTTGCGGCCAGGCGGGCTCAAAGGCTTGAAGACCGCTTCGACCTGCTTGCCAATCGGTGCAATCTTGACCTCTCGTCCGTTCACAGCTTCAGTTGCGGCGGGCCAGAATTCAGAAGCGTTGAAGCTCAGTCCTCCCAGTTCAATAACCTCAATGAGTCGGATTCCTATGGCCGCAAGGAAGTCAGTATCGTGGCCCAGTTCCTCGCGGATTGTGTCAGGTAGGTCTTCATAGAAACGCTGAAGCAGCAAGACCAGGAAAGGCTTCTCGCCCAGCAGCAGCTTCTCTTCTTGTATGTTTGACAGCGATTTCCTTAGAGCCTCAGCAATTGCTTTCACGAAATGGCGATCAGCATCGATTCGCCTTCGGAGAACTCGTTCAAACAGCCAGTGGATATAACGCTGTTGAGGCGTCGATCCACTTTCTGAAGAGTCTGATTCGAGACGCATCGCATGAGAGATCAAGAACGACAGACTCAAGGCAACAGCGTAACGGTCATCTTGCTGCGCCCTTGGCATAGACGTTAGTCTGAAGATAGTGGGATGATCGAGATAGAGGTTGGATACCAGCCAATCTGCGCGAGCTACCCTAGATTCCTCATCGGAGTCTGCATCAGCCCACAGCTCGACGAGAGCTTCAGCGACAGCTCTTCCCAGACCGGCGAGAAAGGCCAACTCGTGCCGTCCACCCGCTGAGCTTTCGCCCTGTTGTGGGCGCTGCAGGATCGAACCTTCGAGAAGACATGCAGCTGCATACTGCCTCAGAACCCTTAGTTCTCGCGTTTCCACAACATGCCCATTCTGTACCCTAGCCTCCATAAGGTGGTGCATGATCTCCTTCGACTCGAGACTGATGAACCGCGCATTGGCGCTTCGCAGCCGGAGGATCGCTCTGTAATACTCGATGGACTCAAGCACACCCGAGGAAACGAGTAGCCTGAGAACATCAAGAATACTGGCAATCGGAACCGAGGCGCGGTGTATGAACCCGTTCACATACCGGTCATCTGCCCATACGAGATCGTTCTTGCCTGCCTCAAACCTCAGCAGAGATAGAAGGCAAGCCATCTCCGGCCCCGCCCCTGACAGATTGCCGAGCGAATCACTTTCTGTCGGGGAGGGTTGAATGAGCTCGTACACCCCGCCGTCAATCCCCTTGCTGACCCGCTCGATCAAATTTGCAGCCCACTGTGCTCCGTCGGACTTCTTGTCATGTACCGCCAGGCCCGCTCGCGATCGTTCAATCTCCTGTTTCTGGGCGTGAAGGTTGAAGTTCTGCGACACTAAGAGGAGAAGGCCCGCCTCAGCCAGGACTTCTGGAATGTTGCCGACACAATAGAGCGAGGAGCCGGGAGGGGGAATAGACTCACTCACCGGTTTGGATCCTTCTTGCCCTAACTTGCCTAGGAAATCCCGATACTCCCGCTCAGATAGGGGACCATGTTTCCAGAGAGCTTCGACGATGGAGCGACAATTCACCAGATACGCCTTCGCAACGTCAGGCACGTCTGCTGACTCTCCGATCTCATCTGCTCTGCTTGGTGGGAGGAAGTCCACGATGAAGCCGCCGCCGGCCTGAACGCATTCAAACATCGCCACCCAGTCGGCTCCCAGCTGCTGTCTCATCTCTCGATTGGTGTCTGACATTGCCACTTCACAAGGGGCAATCTGAATCGATCCCTCCTCAACGAGGTCGACAACTAGCTTGCAGGCCTGTATGAGCCTGGGCTGGTGGTGAGAGAGGTTGTCTCTTGCTCGAATCAGACTCTGTATCAGCTCGGCTGGGATTCGGAGGGGTGCGAAGGACTCCTCTACAGTGTCTAGCAGCTCCAAGTGCGCCGCCAGCAGGAATGACGAAATGTCAATGTTGAGTCGCCACTTAGAGGCACTGGGTGAGAAGTCAGTTGGAGGAACCCGGCTACCATGAATGGCGAAGAGAGGAAATCTATCCAACGGTGTCGGCGCAGTCTCGTTCTCACCAAGCAGTAGGTGATATGGATCTGCCATCGACCAGTTGGCAACCTCCAAAATAGCGTGGACGGGGACCTTTCCCGCTCGGTAGAGCTCATACGATCGAGCTACGTTCTCACGGTGCTTCTTGAAGAAATCTACGAACTCGGCGAGTGATGCCTTGACGATACCAGCCCCCTCAACCGTACCAAGGTGTGTCATCCGCTCCATCATCGGACCGAGTTCGTCATCCAGCCCAAGCTGGAATCCAAGGCTGACCGCTGGCCCCACCACATCGTCCGGGATCTCCCCGGCCACGGCGCGCCTCCAGAAAGATCTCGCCAACTCCAAATCTTCCCACCGAACCCACCACGCTGCACGCAGCGCCTCCTCTGCGTTCAGGTCTGGACGTTTCATCATCCTCCCTGCGAGCACCGCGAGGTTCTTCAGATCTCCTTTCCTAGAATACAGAGCGGCGAGGTCAAGCAGGTCCTCCTTGCTAGAATCCTCTCGAGCTAACTCTTCCTGTTCGGCAATAGCCTCAGGCAGAACCCCGATTCCTTTAAGGCAGAGAACCCGTATTCGCCTCAGTTCAGCAGGGAGTTTGTGGGATTCGAACATTCCCCGGTTAGCCTTGCTGTCCAATAGATCCAAGCACAGGTCGTAGCGCCTCGCGTTGTAGGCTCCCATCACAGCAAGTCTGAAGGAATCTGGAGTTGCCACTCCCTCCACCAGCTCCGTTGCATGATCAGCAACATAGCTCCAGTCACGCATGTCAGCCTTCAGAGCACAACTCTCGAGAAGGAATCGCACGTCTCCTGTCTGCTCATAGCTCTCCTGCAGGTGGTTTGAGAGCTGCTGGGAATCGCCACTCTTCCGGGCCAGTCCCTTAAGCAGCACGGTCCGCACGTGAGGGGCGCCCGGCGTAGCAGCCGATGAGGACATCATCTGCTCCGCAAGATCAAGCTCCCCAGCGGCAACGCGAACCAACGCTAGCCAGAGTTCCCACAACGGTTCTGCCTTGCGATCTCCAAACAGATGCTTCGCTGAGCTGAGTAATTCGTGCGCCTTGTCCAAGTATCCCAGCGCCAAGCGGGATTCAAGAAGTGCAATGACGTGCTCCAGTGAGGCCTCTCCTTTCGAGACAAGCATATCCAGAGCTTCTTCGCTTGGACCAAGGTTGATAGCGGAGCCGAAGGTCACTGCCCATGCCACTGCCCTGAAGTTGGTGGGATCCGTTGTGAGCAGCGATTGACAAAATTCGACAGCTTGCTCCTGAGCCTCCGGATCGTTCGCTAGGCAAGCGAGACGCCATGTCTCATAGTCCCGCTGGGACCCCACACCCATCTCAGCTGTCTCGGAGAGTCCCAGAAAGACTCTGGCAGCTCCTCTAACGGACCGCAGACTCCGTTCGTCGCTTTTGAGAAGAGCCGGATGCACCGGTTCGGGCCATCTGACCAGCCGAGGCGGCAGCGCTGCATGAGACAATGCACTGAAGTATTCAATCATCCCGACAGTGAAGCGGACGGTCTCCCAGTGCGGAGCCAGTTCTAGCGCCTTCTGGATCTCAAGACGAGCCTTTGGGATGTTCTTACTGAGAAGGTGAGCAATAGCCCGAATTCGGTAGGTCTCGGCGTTGGGTTTGATCTCGCTGCCTTCGAAAGTACCAGCCTCGTTGACATCGAGAACCTCAAGACTCTCATCTACCTGTCCGACTTCCAACAACAGTGACGCATGTAGGTTCCGGCTGTCGATCTCCGGTTTCCCCTCCAATAGCTGTGTGGCCGCCTCCGGTCCGCTCTCCCGATGAGTGATCAGTGCCAACAACACGGATTGGTCGTGCAAAGGTGTGAGATCTCGTGCCTGTTCTGCCAGCTCTCTAGCCCGCGTGATGCTGCCAGTCTCTCCCAACTCAAGCTGGGCCTCCAGCCGGAGGATTTCCGCCTTCAACTCGTCAGCTAGCGACAACCATGTCATGGAGTCAGCTTTGGTTTCCGACACCCAATGAATGACCTCGCCCCGTCGTCCCTCACGCAGATCCTCTCGCTTCCTTTGCAATTGCTCACGTAGGCTCACGGAGATCCGCGCCGACAAGTGCTCCACACTTCCTAGCAAAGCAGTATCAGCAGTCACCAATGTGCGCTCGCGATCTAGAGCAGCTACACCTGCCCAGCTCCGGAGCATTCCCTCCGCCCTTGCTTCCGCCGAGGCCTTCCACTCATGGAGGGTCTGGAAGTTGTAGGTTTCTGGGTCACTGTCAACGAGCTTCCCACACGTCTGGCAGAGCCAGACACCGTTGCCGGGGCTCTTTCTTTCCTCCGTTGAAAGGCTCGGATCGTAACGCGGTCCCCCGGGAGATGCGGCGGTGATGTGCGCGGCAACGCCAATATTCACGGACTCATCCTGGCGGGCGCTTGGTCCACTGGTGGATCGCTGGCAGCCAGGGTTTGAGCAGTGGAACCCGACTCGCTTAGCGAGAATATCCTTCACCTTCTGTGGGAATTCATCACGCATGTCAGCAGCGATATCTCCATTGCATCGAGGGGGTGACAGACCATTCCGAAAACGGAGATGCAGGACTGCCCGATCCACGCCTATTGCCAGGAGCGCGGGCGCAAGGGCCACACCACTCTGGGACAGGCCTGGAGCTTCCAGATGCGCACACCGCAGCCCAGAAAACCTGCCACGGTTCTCCGATCGGGAGGACTTGGATTCTCAGCCACCTAGCTTCTCGACGGCAGACTTGAGGGATATTGGGTCTCCGTTTACCTCACGCAGCTCAATGATCTCCTCACACTTGGTGCAGTAGAACCCAGTGCCGGCGGCGTACTCACCATAGCTGGACATAGGACTTCTGCACACCGGACAGAACGTGTTTCGCTCCCTGTCCCAATAGACGCCGAATCGTAACGTAAGGCTAGACTTCCGAGATTGGTAAGAGATATACACTGCAAGCAGAACATTCACGAGGATTGATAGTACCAAGAGTGTCAGCAGCGCGCGCTTCGGAATTGATTTCTCTATGGCGGGCAGTACTACGGGGAGGATCTGATTCATAGTCAGCAGCAGCAACCCTGTCACGCACGCTACCGCTATCGCCACACCATGTGCGAGTAAGAGATCCCTGAGCTTTGCTGGCATGATAGCCCACTCCCTCCCTCTACTTGCCAAGCGCACAAGAGGAGGCACGCCACGTCCTAGCTGATTACTACGATTTCCGGTCAGCTCTCCCGACGAGATATGAAAAGCTGCCGACAATCAAATCCGTTTAAGGACTCTTTCGGGGACGACTCCCTCGGGGACGCAGTCAGTTTTGTTAGCTTATTCTGCATCTTTTTCGCACCATCTGTCTATATCTGATTGGCTGGGGAGATTCCCTCGAATCCGGCAAGCCGTCAGAATCGGCCGAGAACCGTTAGCAGATGGGTAGCGTGGAGGCACAACTCACGTAATTACAAAAGACTACGTAATGTAATTGGGTGTCTAACCCAAAGGTCAAGACAATAGTCCAACGGGTGCTGGGGTCGAGCGGAAGGAGTCTTTCGTCCGCGTTGAGACAGAACGGGCAGCTGCTCGCTAGTCCAACAAGGAAGTTCTGAGAAAGGGCGGCTGTCAGATCAGATCATAGCTACTGCAGGTAAGCCTTGGCAAGGCTGGCGTGGGGTCACAGGGATTCTCCCGGAAAGCCGTCTGGTAGCTTGGTCGTTGATACTAGGCGATGCCCCCAGACTGCCTCGCTCAGGGAATGCTGTGGATCATAGCTTACTCACCCAACGACCGAACTCACTTGTCGTGCGTTTTCCGACCTGCGCAACGGCTCCACGCTTGAAGAACTTGCTACCGAAGATGTGGATATACCCGCCAAGGTCGGAGGGGAGATAGAAATCGCCGTACTTGAGCATGGCAACTCTCTTCTTCCCAAAGTGGCCGTAAAAGTAGCCAAATTCAAAGAGCACGTTCAGGTTGGGAACGTTGTACTCCTTCTTCCGGATCGTAGTGATGGATTCCGGCGAGAAGAGGAGTAGTGCCCCTTCGACATTACCCCTAACCGCGTCGAGTTCCTCAAGGAGGGTTCGCCCAGCGGTGAAGTGCTCCCACCACGGGAAGAATTCGAGGGTTGCACTGGTGAACGCCTTAACGATTGCCTTCGCTTGCGACTTGGCTGCTGTGGACGAACCCAAGAAGACTCGAGTCTTCGGCATGTCCCCTCCTGTGCATCAATGAGAGCTTCCCGGGACGTTGCCAGCTTGATCAGCTGACACGGATCCTGCCTTGAATTGGATCCTCACCTCCACTAGACTCTGTAGCCGACGGACATTCCTGTGCTGAATTGACTCCGTTTGCCAACAGAGTCCCGACCATCTGAGAGCTTGCTGCCGACACCCTGCTCATGATCTGCGCCGCTGTCCATAGGATCGAGAGATGTCCCCCTTGCCGATCAGACATGGACAGATAGTGCAGCTGACCAGCCAACAAGCTGATAAATCTGACAACGTCCCGCAAATCTCACAGTTTGAGGCTCTGACAAACAGCACATCCCCCCCACCGCTGGCTACAAACAGCCCCACCCGCATCCAAGAGGTTGTCGGTCCAGCACCAGCAGATCCACCATGACATTCTCATCATCAACCGAGTAGATGCGACCATCTCTCATGTATCCACGTATCTGCCTAACGAAAGTCGACACCATCGCGCGCGCCGATTCTTCCTCCTCCACAAGCTCATACTCTGCTCTGATTCCAAACAACCCGCTCGGAACCCAGCACCGTGCGATCTCCGCTTCCCTCCCGCCCACTGCCGTCTCATAGATGTCCGAGCCGCGTAGAAGCTCAAACCTGTTCCGTAGCGGGTAAAACGCTCGAATCTTCCGCTCCTTGATCATCTTCTCTGTGAACTCGATCGTCCTCTCCAAGTCGGCCGCTCTCTCCCCCGGATATCCATGAAACATAAACAGCTTCACAAGAAGTCCAACAGCGGCCGCATCACTCACTATGCGTTTAGCTACTCCCGGTGTAATGTTCTTTCGCATGAGTCCCAGCACTCGCTCAGAGGCGCTTTCTAGCCCCATCTCTAGGACCCGACCACCCGCCCGCCATATTGCCTCCAGCATCGACCGATCAAGGTCCGCCTCCAAGCGGAAATAGGCCAACCACCGCACATCCAGACCACTTGTCTGGAGAAGCTCAACGAGACGACGAGCGTGCGGTACAGGCAAGCAATCATCGGTGAAGTGAAAGTACCTGGTTCCGTACTGCGACACCAGACTTCCGATGTCCTCGCAGACACGCTCCGCCCTCCGGACGTGGAAATCGGAGTATGTGTCCCAATGGATGCAGAACCGGCATTTCTGCCAATAGCACCCTCGACTCGCCTGAACCGGCAGCGCCGGGGTTAGATACAATTCTAGCGGCAATCCTCGGAAGTCGGGTGTCGGAATGTCCGACAAATCCACCGGAGCGCGTCGGTTCTGCCGGATTGCTCCCTCCCCGTCACGATAGTAGATCCCCGGAATCGAATCCAGACACACCGGGCTTCGATCAAGTTCATTTATCACAGCTGGAAGACTGACCTCTGCCTCTCGGTCGAAGACCATATCGATCTCTTTCCACTGCTCCATGTACTCCATGGGGAATCGGGTCGGGTCAGCCCCGCCTAGAGCGATCGTCCCGTCGTACTCGGCTCGCAGACTCGTGACTATTCGCCGCGAGAATGCTCGCTGAATATCAAGAACTGAGAACCCGACAAGAAGCGGCCGCTTGTTCTTGATATCCGCAATTGTCCTCTCCAAGTACTGACGCACCAAAGCGGTGATATAGTCATCGTGGTTGCCATAGGACAGTTCCACCGCGGTGTCCAGAATGTAGTGCAGTGCCCGGTTGATTTTGAACAGCGTGGTAAAGCGCTCAAACCTTCCGCCCTCTGAAAAGATCCACTCATAGTCTCTCGACTGCGCTCTCCTCTTCACCTCAACGACGGCTTGCAGCGTCCACTCGTTCCTGACCTTCAAGAGAAACGACTGAATTGCCAATAGTCGTTGAAGGTCTGTGTGACGGCGCGCATAGTACCGTGCATAGGCAGGTAGGCTACTCTCGAGCAGTCCTGCCAGCCCTTCCTCAGTTAGGATCCGATCGCGGATAACCATGTTAAGATCTTGCTGCTCAACGGTAAGCCCCCGCTGTCGGAGCGCCGCAGCGAGGACTGGTAACGACAAACCTGGGTAGTCGATGTTCTTGTTCGGTGTGGATAGGAGCAGGATGTCCGGGCGCATGTGGCCTCTCTCTGTTGATTCAGGTTGCTCCGAAACCGTCGTAGATGTACTGCCAGTCTTCGAATAGGATATCCTGATCTTCCGTTACAAGAAGGGGTTCGATTTCCTCACACAACGGGCGGATCTGCTCGACGGGATGCTGCTTGGTCTTACAGAAACAGCAACTCTCAGCATAGGAGGCAGGATGGTCCAGGACATACCTGATCGCCCCTAGTGCACAGCACGGAGACAGAGGCTCAAGAGGAGGGAGGACCGCATTCGTTGCAGCTGGTTCCAGACCTTCTCCCAGACTCGGACCTAACGAAATGCCGTAACAGAGCCGAAGGACAAAACTGATTCCCCCGCAAAGCTCCAACCAGTGTGCTTTGAATCGGTAACCAGCCTCCAGCAACCCATGGAACACTTCGCTCCATGCCGGCTCGCTGGTCAGCTCATGAGACCTCGGGAACCACTCGCATAAGGCACCCCCGAACATCTGCCTGAATGTCCCAATCTGTTGCATGACAACTTCGCTCGAAGGGGTATGGAACACATAGAGAGGTAGGTTACGAAGGCCACGTGCATTGCACAGCAGGTGCGTTGCTTCAATATCCCTGTCTGTTTCCCCTTCACCTTCATCACACACTAGCACCACCGTCAGCCTAGGCACTGAGTCATCAAGCCGCCTCATCGTCTCAAGCACTTTCGCTGTCATCTCGCCCGGCCTTGTCCATACTACTACCGGCGGGAATCTTGCGTCGGGTCCGATCCGCATCTTACGGATAGTCTCAATCGTATCCGCTACGTCACCGCCAGTTGTCCGTGGCCCACAGGCAATGTTCACCGCATCAATGCGTATGTCGCCCCGCCACCCAGACCACTCCCTATCTCCACCACGTCGCGCGGACCCTCTTCCTACCACAAACCACATGTTGCCATGCAAGGCGAGCCGTCCTTCCCTAGTTCCACGAGCCACGCCGCCCGGTCTCTTTCCTCCCCCCGCTTTCCTCAGCCAGTCTGTTCAACAATCTCCGGACAGCGCCCCGTGCTTCCTCAGCAACCGCTTTGTCCCCCGCCTGTTCCAGCTGCCGCATCACATCAACAGCCCGCTCATCGCCGCACATCGCAAGGGCATCGATCGACTCGCAAAGGTGAATGAGCATCACGTTCCTCCCGAATCGACTCGCAATCTCTGCCGCCAACCCAATCCCATGCGAATCCGCGCCAACAGGCTGCACCGTCACCAGGCCCTCCTCGAGCAAATAGCCTGTGACCATCCCCCATAAAGTGGTCACTATGCTGTCGTCTCCTAGCCCCGCCAGTGCATTCGCACAATTCACCTTGACTAGCGCATCGCTGGTCCCTTCTAGTCTTTCCCGCAACTGCCGAATGAACCTCTTTTCTCGCGTTCCGCCAAGAATAAAACTCGCATAGTTGCAGGCGGGATATCGTGTTTCGTTGCCCAACCACCGCAAGAGTGTCTCCTTCTCCTGCGCTCCCAACATCTCCACGATAAACTCCCTCTCATTCCTGGTGAACCATATGAACTCGAAGCTATCATCCTGAACCGCGATTAGATCCACGATCCTCTTCGCGGCCAGATACTCCCTGTATGACTTGTGCGAGAATACTATCCTCCCGCCCTCAAAACGCAGCAGCCCAGACTGTTGAAAGAAGAACAGAAGTTGGACGAAGTGCTCGTCAGTGCGCCCGCAATCGAACGCACTTTCCACGACGTAAGATAGATCGACCTCCGGCAGCGATGCTTCTCCCTTCTCCAGGAAGCGTTCCGCGAGAGCCACGTGGAAGGCGCGGCTTTGGGCGAGGGAGACACCTGCCTTGGGCCGACTAACACAGTCCCAGTTCAAAACGTAGGTGATGAACTGCTCATAAAGCTCGTGACGGTGCATGCTACGCGACAGGTCAATCGCATGAGCTCGCAGGAGCGGTATCAACATCCGTAAGTACAAGGGGCGGTCCACAAGCGTGGAAACCCAATCCGGCGGTTGCGAGGCCAGGTGCGCGGCGAGGATGGACGATACAACCGTGGGATCCAGGGGCAGCAGCTCCACAACCACGGCGCTACCTGGACAAAGCTCAAACTCCTTGCTGCGCAATTCGTAGATCAACACATCCTCCGGCCGGCGAAAGAAGTTGCTGCGGCAGGAGACAACGATCTTGATGTTTGGTCCTGCAAAATGCCCAAAATTCTCAAACGGTCGATCAGATGCCCTCACAATATCTGATCGCTCGTACTCGTCAAAACTATCCAGGAGAAAGATCATCTGATGACTCTTAAGGAAGGCGGTTAATTCCTCAACAGTTAAGGAGAGGCCATGGTGACGAAAGCTCTCCCCAATGATCTCAAGTGCATCATCGACGCCGCAAAAGCGGCCCAAGTCCACATATAGCGGCACCCACGATGACGCCTGATGCGATTCGAGTATCTCCCGGCAGAACTCGAGACAAGACACCGTCTTACCGCTTCCTGAGGCCCCCAGAATGACCATTTGATGGAGATCTCTCTTAAGCCACTCGCGGAATCGATCCATGACGCTGGAGACCGACTGGTCTCGCACGTCGCGGCAGTGCAATTGGACGAACGCACCTATCTTCTCCCGCTCCCTGTTTAGCCGCGTCTGAACGCTGTTAGCCACGGATTCCAACAACTGGGCCCTTAGCGAGGAGAAATCGATGTCACGATCGAGATCGCCGTCCCCTTTGCTCTCGGCCTTCCTGACGCGCGTCAGAGTAAGTGGATACCTCCACTTGCCAAGGGGATCTGCATCAGGTCTAAAGACCCCCCGTCCCCCGTTCGGGTCAGTGGCACTCTCATTGTAGGATCTTAAGAAGAGGTGCCCCTGCTCCCCCTTGATCCGGACTATCTGGTACTGATTTGGACAAGTCGGAAGGGTGTTGCTGTCGAGTCCAGCACTTCCGGCCCCGAACACCAGAAGCTCATCTCCCTCAAGATTCCCGAGCCGTTGGCGAAACATCTCATGGCGGTGTCCGTGAAGTACGACATCTACGAATCGGGTCAGAAGTCCACTGACCTCATCCCAATCTCTGAGATTCTCTTCATCATTAGTACTTCCACGAACGAGGTTGTGGTGCATCACCGCAACACGTGCATAAGCGTGGTCTGGATCCTCGCTCTCTACCCACTCCATCGCCTCTTTGACCTGCTGCCTCCCCAGCCATCCATAGTGGTCGTTGTCACGGTGGCTTTCTCTTACGCATGAATTCAGACCTAGGACAAGCACGCCCAGATCTCTAAGGTCCCAAGGATGCCATAGCCCCGATGTGTATGGCCCGTTGTCAGGAAACAGCCTTCGCAGGAACGCGTACCAAAAGTCGAACTTTCTTGTATAGGGCAGTTGTGGTGTCCGTCGGTGGGCCATGCACTCAAGAAAGTAGCTCTCGCAGAGAGACCAGTTCACGTCATGGTTACCCGGGACGAGAACCAACCGCTCGGGGGATAGGTCAGTGTATTGACTTTCAAGAAGATGTCTGACAAAGGTCTCCGCCTTCTGATATTCGTCCTCCATGCTCCATTCACTAACATCACCCGATATCACCAAGATGTTCGGTTTGAGGCCTTCGGAGGACTCAAGTATCCGAAGGTCTTCGTCAAGCTTCGTAGCGAGCATTTCAAAGTCCTGATCATTCGCGTAGCGCCAGTGCGGCTCCACGGATGGGTCGTCAGGGGACAGAGGGGCACCTGTGAATCGATGATGGACGCCGAATTGCAGGTCAGAGAGATGGAGAATCACAGCCTCTTCAGATCCTGCCATTGAATGTCTCCTTAACTGTAGGGGAACCACCACGCCCGCCGCTTCTCCTTGCCTGTCTCACAACTCACGTGCTTCAGGCTCGTATACTCGTAAAAGGCGAACTCTGAAAGCTCTAGGCCATGCCCGCTCCATCGCCGTCCCCCCCATGGTGCTTGCGGGAATGCGACATTGACATCGTTCAACCAGACCATCCCCGAGCGCAGCTGCCTTGCCAGCTCCAAGCCATGCCGCGAATCCTCGGTCCAGATGGAGGCTCCCAGATCGTAGAGGGGAGCATTTGCGATTGCGACAGCCTCCTTGTCACTGCTAAACGTCTTAACCGTAACTACGGGGCCAAATGTATCGTCCTTCTCCACTAACATTTCTGGTGAAGTGTCAATGAGAATAGTCGGTTCGTAGTAGTATCCACGCGCGAATCGGTCACCTGCAGGTCGACGCCCACCGCAGAGAACACAGGCGCCATGGTCTATAGCGTTCCGCACATGTATTTCAACCTTCTCACGCTGCTGTTCCGAGGCCAAGGGAGCAATGTCCTCGCTCAGTCGCAGCTGTTTGGCACCGTTCATAAACCGGTCGAGAAAGACATCCTTGATTTCGGAAGCGAGAAGCAGCCGCCTGACGCCAACGCAAACCTGCCCGCAGTTGCAAAAGGCACCCCAGAGAGCGCCATTGACAGCGAGATCAAGGTCGGCATCAGGCAAGACGATCATCGCGTCCTTTCCCCCGAGTTCTAGTGCAATACGACAGGAGCGCTTGACGCACTTCAGGGCGATCTCATGCCCAACCGGAGCACTACCCGTGAACGAGATCATGTCTACACCGGGGTGTTCCACGAGATGTGCTCCGGTCGTCCCATCACCCAGGACCATATTCAAGACGCCCACTGGAAGCCCGGCACGCTGAAAAACATCTACGATGTAGGAAGCTACGAAGGGCGTAAGCTCCGATGGTTTGAAAACGACGGTGTTGCCAGCAGTGATCGCGGCGCCGATCGACCAGAGTGGCAATTCGAGCGGGTAGTTCCAAGGTTTGATAACTCCGACAACCCCTAGTGGTTCGAAGGCGACGGTAGATCGCTTGCTTGGCCAGAGCTCGCGATCGAGAGCGAGGGGACGGTCTGCGAGACAGTGAGGTCCCTGGTCAGCGAAGAAGCGGAGCATGTCCGAAGACTCGATGACCTCGATGTCAGCCTCAGGAAGCCTCTTGCCCATCTCGGTCTTGATAAGCTGCTTGAGCTTGGTGGGCTTGCCCATGTCGCCATACTCCAGGGCCAACAGATCTGCAGCGCGTTTTACGAACTCGGCTCGCTCACCAACGGATACGCCACTCCAAGAAGCGAAAGCAGCCCGAGCCGCTTCCACGGCTCCAGACACATGTTCTCTGCCCCCCTTGGCCGCGTTACCGACGAGAGACTCATCCTCTGGATTGACCGACGGAAAAGTCTCATCACTGCTAATCCACGCTCCCCCGATATGATGTTTGGCCTCCATTAGCTCTCCTCCTCCCGTGCTATCAAGCGTTCCACTAGTAGCATAGTGTCACCGGTCAGTCAAAACCGGCCAGTTAGGAACACTTCAAAAACGGCCACTTCCGGTAGCGCGTGGAGTATGCCCGATACCTCGTTCGGCTTGCAAGGCCAGATTCATGTGTGCAGGCCCTTTCCCATGGTCCTCAGTCTCTCCCTTCGTCCGTCTGCCGGTTGCGGTGATGGAGCCTGCAATACCACAAATGTGTGACAATAGTAAGAATGCCGAGACCTGCTCCGCTGGTGTGGGTAGAGCCACGGCCGGGGTGCCACATCTGCCGGTGGGGATCTCCGAAACGATCCGCCCCGGTTCAGAATCCAACAGTCGCGTTTTGCTACCGATTTGCTAACGAAACAAGCCAAACTAACATGAAATACTAGCAAGCACCGGGAAACGTGGTCGGCGTAATCCTTTGGGATTACTGCCTGTTAGTTCCCGGTGCTTTCTACTGTTTGGGCCCCTGAACGGGCTCATAACCCAAAGGTCGCTGGTTCAAATCCAGCCCCCGCTACCACATTATTCATAATTGGCTCTGGAATGCGGTAGGTGATTTCCACCTCCAACCGCTCCGGAGCCAATTGTGCTTTCT
>Ga0180432_10001209_pt1 | contig 41188 bp, 32 predicted proteins | sample SS_ome_10_FD_132414 | JGI IMG/M metagenome (GOLD analysis project Ga0180432, IMG submission 132414) | Hypersaline lake sediment archaeal communities from the Salton Sea, California, USA - SS_1_MS_2 metaG | ecosystem: Environmental > Aquatic > Non-marine Saline and Alkaline > Hypersaline >... | reverse complement strand
GCGCCCACGTAGAACGTGCGCGGCTTGGTGACCACGGCGGTCACTCGCCCGATCGAGACGGTCGGCGTGTGGTTCAGCGTCTTGCCCAGCCGCCCCAGCGTGATGATCTTGTCCAGGACGGAGGCCTTGGCGGCGGCCTGGGACAGGTCCACGTGGGCGATCTTGGCCCGCGTCTTGGCATCGAGGGGCTTTTCCGGCGCGACGAACGCCAGAGACAGGTCGTCGTCGGTCAGCACCAGGCGCCCGGGCACCTCCGTGCCGTCGGCCAGACGCGTCTTCACCTCGCGGATCTCGCCCTTGAACTTCAGTTCCATGGCTTGCCCGCCGGCGTTGATCTTCATGGAGCCCATGGCGGCGGTCGGGTCGAGAAACGGCACGACCGTCAGGCCCGAAGGGTCGATCACCGCCCCGAGCACTTTGACCTTCTGCTCCTGCTCGGGCATTCTCATCACGGGTCCGCCGCCGGTGGCGGTGATCTTGACGACGGCCTCGACGTGGACGATGGCCTTGTCGTACCGCCGGGCCAGGTCTCGGGCCTTGTCGGCCACGGGGTCGGCCTCGGCCCGGGCGGACGCCGCCGCCGCCAGCACGATACACGCCATCGCCCACAGTGCTTTTCTGCTCATTCCGATTCTGCCTTTCTCTCAGGGGAACGATGAGTACGGATGTTCTCGGCCGGCCGCGGGGGCCCTCAGGACCCCTCCGCCTGCCAGGCCGGTTCGACCTCACGGAATACCGTATGAATGCCGCGACGGATGAAGAACACCACGCGGCGGGGCCGGGCGGAGGTGACCTGCTTCAGGACGGCCTTCAGCGCGTCGACATCGCCCGTGGGGCGGCCCTGGACGCTGACCAGCACGTCACCCGAGGCCAGCCCCCCGAGGTCCGCCCACCCGCCCGATGCGACCTTCGCCACCAGGACGCCCTTCTGGTCGGCGGCGAGCTTCTTCTTGAATCGGTCCATGGCCGAGAGGTTCCGCGCGGTGAACTCGAAGTCGTCGTCTTCGTAGGTCGCCAGGCGGTCGGCCCGGACGGGCGGGGCCTCGAGCGTCATCGTGATCCTGATGTCCTTCCCGCCGCGACGCACGCCCAGGACCACCTCGCCCCCCACGCGGTACTGGCGGATCATCGTCGCGAAGACCTCCCCGTCCTCGGGCTGGGAGGCCTCGATGCGGTCGGAATCGACGGTCAGGATGACGTCGCCGACCTTCAGGCCGGCCTTGTCGCCCGCCCGGTGGGGATAGACCTCGGTCACGCGGACACCGCTCTTGCCCGCCAGCGACAGCGCCTTGGCCAGGTCGCGCGTGAGCACTTGGGTGGCCACGGCGGGCCAGGGCTTCTTCGCCCGCGCCGGGCGGTCCGACGGGGGCTCCTTGCCCACCTTCACCACCGTCATCAGCTCCTTCGTGCCGCGCAGAAACCTCACCAGCACGCCGGTCGGCTCGGAGGTGCCCCGGGTGGCCCGGCGCGTGACGGCCAGCAGGGCGGCGACGTCCTTGACCTGTTGGCCGGCGACGTCGCGGATGATGTCTCCCGCCTGGATGGCGGGCTTGGCCTCGCCGCACGGCCCGCCGGGGCGCAGCGACCCGACCAGCACGCCGTTCTTGTCCCCCCGGCGCCGCTCCAGGGCCATCATGCGCGAGAGATTCCGCGCCGTGATGCCCCACGACTTCAGTTCGACGGGCTTGGGCAGGGCCGCCTCACGGGCCGCGGTCGTCAGCGAAACGGTCACCGGCTGGCCGGCCCGCAGCAGGTCCACCGTCACCGTCTTGCCGATCGGCGTGCTCAGGACGCGCTGGTTGAACAGCGGCAGTTGCTCGGGCACGTCGCAGTCGACGACCTGGCCGTCGAACCGCGTCACGACGTCGCCGGCCCGCAGCCCCGCCTTGTCGGCCGGGGAGCCGGCGATCACGCCCGAGACCAGCACGCCCGCCGGCGCCTTGCCGCTCCGCAGGCGAGGCTGTACCTCCATCCCCGTCCAGCTGCGCTTGACGTGCCCGTGGGCGATGATCTGCTCGGCAACGTACCGGGCCAGGTTCGACGGAATGGCCCCGCCCAGCGAGCCGAGCCCGATCTCGTTGATCCCGACGATGCGGCCGTCCGTGTCGACCAGCGGCCCGCCGCTGTTGCCCCCGTAGATCACCGCGTCGTGCGCCAGCCAGCGCACCACCGACCCGACGTCCTCCCCGTCGAGCTTGAGCATCCCGCCGTACGTCCGAGGGAGGATCAGCTTCGTGTTGCTGACGATGCCCTTGGTGATGGACTGGCTGACGGCCGCCGGGGAGCCCATCGCAAAGACCACGTCCCCGACGCGGACGGCGTCCGAGTCGCCCCATTGGGCCACGGGCACCCCGGCCGAGGGGTCCTCGAGCTGCGCCAGGTCCAGCTTGAGCACGGCGACGTCGGCCAACGGGTCGGTGCCGACCAGTTCGGCCTCGATCTCCTGCTGATCGGCGAGGTTGCAGATGATTCGCCCCGCGTTTCCGGCGACGTGATGGTTCGTCACCACGTAGCCTTCCTTGCCGATGATCGCCCCGCTGCCCGCGGCCCGCATCTTTCGCATCCGCCCGCCGCCGGGCCGGTTGACCACCACGTAGATGCGGACCAGCGCCGGATAGACGCTCGTGACCGCCCGGGCGATGGCGGGGTCGGTCGCCGCCGCGCCGCCGGGCGAAGACAGGCCCACCGTCGTGCACGAGACTCCCGCCAGCGCCACCGACAGCAGTCCGGCCCATGCCACACGATTGACTTTCTGCATTCGCGATCTCCTTCTCATCGAGCGACACGTCACCCGTGCCGGGCCCGTGGGGTGCCTGTTTACTCGTAGACGCCCGGGGAGGCAACGACCTGTCAGGTTTCTCGCCGCCGGTTTGGGGCTCGGCGTGGCGCATGCGGGGCCGGCTCCGGGCCGGGCGGCGGTTGAGAGTACTTGTCGTGTCCGGGAAACCCCGGATTGCCTTGTGGGGTCGCTGCGGTATATCATGATGGGTGTGACGGTCAGGTGTGCGCCCGCCCGCGCACATCAAGTTGACGTACCTACATGACCGATTCCGTACACATGGCAGGCCGTGGCTGCCTGAACGGCACCACCAGAGGCACTGGTGCAACGGACCGTGCTGAGGCCCTTTCGGCGTCCACGTGCTGGGAGAGACAACGTGCCCGATCGTATGTGTGTCTCGCGCGGGGTGTATTGGCGCACCGGTCGCCAACCGGCCAGTGCCTTCACGCTCCTGGAACTGATCACCGTGGTCGCGATCATAAGCCTGCTGATCGCGATTTTCGCGCCAACGGTCATCACAGCGATGGCTTGGGCGCGGACGGCCAGATGTGGCTCGAACCTGCGGGAGATATCCAAGGCGGTGGCCCACTTCAGGGCCGAAACGCCGAACGGTGAACTGTTCGCAGAGGCTTGGCAGACCACGCTGAAACCCTACCTCGAAGGGAAAACTGACATCTTCGTCTGCTCGGAGTACGGAGGCACCACCGAAGAGGCGACCGAGATCGCCCTGACCGACATGGTCTATTTCCGCGTACAGCGCGGCAGCCAGTTCTTCCAGGTCGAACTGAACGAAAACCCTTACATGGTCAAGCTCAACGACAGTCAGTACTGGCAGGCACGGGCCGAGGGTTGGCTGAACAACCCCAATTCAGCCAACAACTTCCCGCGGGACGAGTGGCCATACCAGGATGACGGAACGGGGGTGTACTGGCTGTGCATGGAGGACTACGGGGGCGACTGGGACTTCAAAGACGTCATGACCAAAGTCACGAACAACGGCGATGGCACGACCACCCTGTATATGATCTCCGGAACCACCGGACACCATAACACGCTGAGGTGGAAGTCGGACGACTCCGAAATCGCCTACATCGGCTCCAATAACTGGACCGGCATGGACCAGATCGTGCCCACCGAGGAGCACCAGACCAGCTACGGCATGAACGAGCATGCCCAGGACGTCCGCTTCGACGGCTCGAAGGTCCTCGTGATGGACTACGTGTGGATCGTCGCCAGGCCGATGCACAACTGGGCCGCCCAGATCGGCCCGACGCCCGGCGTGCCGAGGTTCGCGCGACACATGAACAAGATGAACGTCCTGCTTTCCGGAGGCGAAGTCGTCCTGGTGCGCCCCGAGCAGATCGACCCCGCCGATCCGTTCGTCCGCGCCTACCGCTGGGAGCCCTAGCCCGGCCCGCCTTGCCAATTCACGCAACCACGTTGCACTGGCCCGGTCCGGCACGGATGATGGACGGACCGTGGGTGTACGTCGCCATGCACTACTGGCCGCAGCGCTCGTATCAATCCCGGCCCCGGCGGCCGGGGCGCAGACGGTCCCCGCACCGGCCGAACAGGCCGTCGACGTCGTCGTCTCCGGGCGGACGACCACGCTGAGGCGCGTGGACGTCGCGGCCGTCGGCCGGACCGTCCCGGCAACCTTCTCGGGCGACCGGGTGCGAAACACCAGGGGCTTCGCCTGGTACGTCAGCAGGCACTACGCCCTGAAAACCGACTACGATGCCGCCCGGGCGCGGGCCTGGCTGGAACTGCTGGAGATGGCCTATCCACACTACGTCGCTCTGTTCGGCGCCCGGCCGCCGGGCATCGCAACCAGGCGCATGGCCGTCATCTATGCCACGAGCCGCCAGTCGCTGGCCGCGGCACTGGCCTCCGACGGCCTGCGGTGGGACTTCCGCGGCGGGGGAATAACCTACGAAAGCCAGAAGGCCGCCTACCAGTTCCCCAGCGGCACGCTCCAATACCACCGCCGATATATCCTGCTCCACGAGTGCACCCACCTGTTCCAGATGTGCCTGACCGGAACCGTCTACAACACCCCACCGTGGTACCACGAGGGCATCGCCGACGCGCTCGGATCGCACGTGGTCGATTCAACACGCCGTCGGCTGACGGTCAACGTTCTCGACCGCGCCCCGGCCGTCAATATGTACGACCGCGGTCTGGCGGCCATGAGGAAAGACCCCATGACGGTCGCGCAGATCGACGCCGCCGGGGCCGCCGCTCGCGGGGTGGCCCTGCTGCTGGTGCACTTCCTCAACTCCAGCCCCGACCGGATGCATCGGTTTCGGCTCTGGCGCGACGAGATGATCCGCCAGGACAGGTTCGCCGCCGGCACCGCAGCCGCACGCCGGCGACGCGCCAAACTGCTGGGCGACCTCTACGGAGGCTGGCCCACACTCGAAGCCGACTTCAAGGCCTGGTGGACCGCCCGGCGCAATACGTTCCACTACGTGCGCTGGGGCTGGGAGCAGGCCGGCTCGACGCTCTGGAGCTACGGCTTCGCCGCCGACGGGCGGCTCTCCCAGACGAACGTGAACCTCCCTCCCGGCCGCAAGCCCCGCCACGACCCGCTGCGAATGGACTACCCCTTCGAGCCGACCTCTGCGCTGGTGGGCCCGGTGGCCCGCGGCACCGCCGCGGCGGTAGTGGGGGCGCTGGTCGACTTTTCGGCGCATCCGTCCACGGGGCGGGCCGGCATCGGCCTGGGGGTGATACCCGGCTCGCCCGTCGCACCCTTCGCCAAGGGCACGCTGTTCGTCGACAAGAACGCCAACGTCGCGGGCGTCGGCGTCGTGGTGCATAAGCTCGCCTCGGTCCGCAACGGCGGCAAGGCGCCCGAGGACGTGATCGCCTCTCGCCAGCTCGGGGCCGGTGTCGATCCGGAAATCGCCCTGGGCCTGCCGCGGTCGCCCACCGCAGGGCTCGAAGCCGATGTCGTCGTCGAGTGGAAGGGCTACCTGCGCATCGATGCCGACGGGGCGTACGACGTCGCCCTCCTCAGCGACGACGGGGCGTGGCTGTGGATCGACGAGAAGCTCGTGGTGGACGGCGGCGGGAAGCACGCCCCGATCGTCAGGACCGCCCGCGCCGCGCTGAGAAAGGGCCTCCACCGCCTCCGCGTGCGATACTACCAGACGCGCGGCGGGCGGTCGCTGGAGGCCGGCTTCGCCCGCGCCCCCCGGCCCGGGTGCCTCAAGGTGCTCATCGACTCCGGCCGCGAACTGGTGATCGACGGCACGGACCTGGCCATGCCGCGGCGGTCGCTGCCGCTGCCTGGTGCCGTCCGCCTGGCCGCCCGCGCCGGCGGGCACCGCTACGGCCTGACGGTCCGGATCGCCGCCAGGGCCGTCGAGGTGACCGTCCGCGCCCGCGATCCTCGCGCCGACGCACCCGCCGAGTTCACTGCGTCGGTGCCCGTAGACGCCGCCCAGCGCAAGCGCCTGCTGGACCATGCCGGTGCCGTCCTGGCCCGCGGGGGCTACCACCGCATCACGCCGTACTTCGACGACGCCCGCCGAGAGGGGCCGGACCTGGCCGTCCCGGCCAATCCCGACCGCTGGCGGAACCCGGCGGACAGGCACCTGGCCGCCCTCTACCGCGCCGCCCACCGCCTGGGCCGACACGCCCCGCCGTCCCTGGAGGCCTTGCGCAAGCGTCTCCTGGCCGCCGCCGACAAGCCCCGCCCCGGCCAGCAGGCCGCCCTGGACCACTACCGCAAGGCCGTCGTCACGGTCCGCGCCGACATCGCCAACTGCCCGGCCGACAAGACCCTCAAGGCCCGCATCCTCGGCGACCTTCCCTGACGGCACCGTTCGTGACGGTGTCCCGGTGCGGGGCCGTTGGCGCTGCGCGGCCCAATGCAGTAGAATCGTCGGAAAGGCGCGGAGCGACGTCAGGAAGGTGAGATGATGACCAGAGCAACCGGGCTGGCGGTGTGTATGGCTGTGCTGTGCGGGGTGCTCGCCGGGGCGCGGGGCGACCTGCTGCCGGGGACTGACGCGACCGGGCGCAAGCCGGCGGGCAGGGCGACCTGGCCGGGATGGCGGGGACCCAACAGGGACGGCAAGAGCCCGGACACCGGGCTGCTGAAGGCCTGGCCCGCGACCGGGCCGAGAAGGCTCTGGACGGTGACCGGCCTGGGGCACGGATTCTCCAGCCTCACCGTCGTCGGCAACATGATCTACACGACCGGGCAGGTCCGCAGGAAGCTGGTCCTGTTCGGCCTGGACAACACGGGCGAGGAGCGATGGCGCGTCGAGATCGGGCCGGGCTTCCACAAGAGCGCCCCCGGGGCGCGCTCCACGCCGACCTACGACGAGGGGCGCCTCTACCTCGAGTCGGGGATGGGCCTGGTCGGCTGCTACGACGCCCGGACGGGCAAGACGATCTGGACGCGGAAGCTCAGCGAGTTCGGCGGGCGGGTGCCCCAGTGGGGCTTCGCCGAGTCGGTGCTGATCGCAGGCGAGATGGCCGTCGTCACGCCCGGCGGCAAGAGCTGCATCGTGGCGCTGAACAAGAAGACGGGCGAAACGGTGTGGCAGTCGCCCGCGTTCGGGGGCGCGCAGTACTGCTCCCCGATCCACATCACACACCGCGGGTTGGAGATGATCGTCAACGGCACGCGCAGCGGGATCCTCGGCGTGCACGCCGAGTCAGGGAAACTGCTTTGGAAGAACCGCTTTGCCGCGGGCAATACGGCCAACTGCCCCACACCCGCCTGCGTCGACGGGAAGGTCTTCTGGGCCACCGGGTACGGCAAGGGCGGGATCTGCCTGTCCCTCGGCGGCTACACCAGGGCGGTGGCCTCCGTGCTGTGGCGATCGTCCCACATGGACTGCAAGCACGGGGGATTCGTGATCGTCGACGGGCACATTTACGGCAACGACGGCGACGGCTGGACGTGCCTGGACCTGGCCACGGGCGAGAAGAAATGGCACGAAGCGAGCGTCGGCCGCGGGTCGCTGTGCTACGCCGACGGCATGCTGTACCTTCTCGGGGAGCGCGGCGGGAAGATGGCGCTGGTCGAGGCCACGCCAGAGGCCTACAAGCAGACCGGCACGGGGCGCGTCCGCGGGGGCGGGCCGGCCTGGGCACACCCCATCGTCATCGGCGGGAAGCTCTACGTCCGCTACGACGAGAGACTCTACTGCTTCGACGTCCGCGACAAGAAAGGCGCCGCGGCGCCCAGGCGATGAACGCGATGTTCAGCGGGCGCTTTGTGTCGTCGTTCCTTCCACGTGTAGCGGGCGCTTTGCATTGTCGTTCGCTCCATGTTTAGCGGGCGAGCAACGCTCGCCGTTCGTCGTTCGCACGAAAACGGCGAGCGGTGCTCGCCCGCTAAACATGGAGCAAACGACGACAGCCGGACCCCGATTGTGATCGGACATTCGATGCGATATGATCCCGTCATGATCGCGAACAGCACATCCCGGCGGGACGTTTCCGTGTTCTCTGTTCTTCTCCTGATTGCGGCGGCACTGATTCTCCCCCCACGAACGGCCGGAGCGGAAGTGGTCGTCGCGGTTGACGACCCCGGCGGCGTTCTGGCCCGCACCGGCTCGCCCGTGTCGGCGAAGGCCTCGCTGACTGACGCGCCCCTGGTCGCCGCGGCCAAGGCCGGACGCCTGGCGCTGGTCGAACTGGACGTCAAAGCGAAGCGAACGGCACCCATCGCGGCGCAGTTCGTCGCGAACCCGACCAAACCCGCCTCGGGCACTCTCTGGTGGATCATGCGCCCCGGGCCGGTCGGCAAACGCCGGTTCCGATTGCTCGCGACCAACATCACACCCCCGGGGCTGACCGTTCGGCACGACAAGACCGCCGACAATTACACCATCCTGGCAGGCAAGTCGCCCGTCCTGCGGTACAACTTCGGCCGCGTGCCCGTGCCGGCCGGCGTCAAGGGCAAGTACGCCGTGGCCCGCAGCAACTACGTCCATCCGCTCTACGGGCCCGCCGGGGAGGAACTGACCAAGGACTTCTCGCGCGATCACCCGCACCACCGGGGCATCTACTGGGCCTGGCCCGAGGTGTATTACAAAGGCGGCAAACGCGACCTGCACGCCCTCCAGGGCGTCTTCGCCCGCCCAGTAAGAATGGGCCCGGTCGTCTCCGGCCCCGTCTTTGCGACGCTCCAGGCCGAAAACGTCTGGACATGGGGCGACACCGAGCCGATCGTCAAAGAGACGGCGATCGTCCGCGCGTTCGCGGCGGGCGGCGGCGGGCGGTGCGTCGATTTCGAGTTCCACTTCACCGCGCTGGTCGACGGGGTGTCGGTGGCCCGGCGGGGCCGGAGCCACTACGGCGGGTTCAACATGCGCTGCTCGTCCCGGGGGGGGCAGAAGATCTCCTATCACACGGACCCGGCCGGCTCGACGCCGCGACGCGCGTGGGGCCAGATCGTCGGCACCCCGCCCAAGGGCACCCAACCCGTCAGCATCGCGATCCTCCAGCACGCGGCCAACCCCGACTACCCCGGAGACTGGCAGCCGTACCCGAAGATCAACTGGCTCCAGCCTACCTTTCCCGCCAAGGGCTCCAAGTACGCCCTGAGCAAGGACAAACCTCTCGTGTTGAGATTCCGCTTGGTCGTCCGTCGGGGTCCGCAGGGCGACAAGGCGCTTGCCGATCTCTGGTCGGCGTACAACGGGTTCGGGACATGATGACCTTGCCCGGCCCGGGGTATGCGATGGATGGAGGATGCGATGGGCCAAGCGACAAGTGACAGCGACCTGCCGGCCTACAAGGATATCGAACTGTCGTTCGAGGATCGCGCCCGGGACCTGGTCTCGCGGATGACGCTGGCCGAGAAGGTCTCGCAGATGGTTCACGACGCGGCGGCGATCCCGCGGCTGGACGTGCCGGAATACGACTGGTGGAACGAGTGCCTGCACGGCGTGGCGCGGGCCGGGCGGGCGACGGTGTTTCCCCAGGCGATCGGCCTGGCGGCGTCGTTCAACGTGCCGCTGATGGCCCACGTGGCCGAGGCGATCTCCGACGAGGCCCGCGCCAAGCACCACGCCGCCGCGGCGCGGTCCAACCGCGGGCGGTACTTCGGGCTGACGTACTGGTCCCCGAACATCAACATCTTCCGCGACCCGCGGTGGGGGCGCGGGCAGGAGACCTACGGGGAGGACCCCTACCTGACCGCCCGGATGGGCGTGGCGTTCGTCAAGGGACTCCAGGGCTACCACCTGAAGTACCTCAAGCTGGTGGCCACGCCCAAGCACTTCGCCGTCCACTCCGGCCCCGAGCCGGACAGGCACCACTTCAACGCCGACGTCTCCCCGCGCGACCTGCACGAGACGTACCTGCCGGCCTTCAAGGCCTGCGTCGTCGAGGGCGGCGCCGCCTCGGTGATGGGCGCCTACAACCGCACCAACGGCGAGCCGTGCTGCGCCAGCAAAACGCTGCTCCAGGACATCCTCCGCGACGCGTGGGGCTTCGAGGGGTACGTCGTGTCCGACTGCTGGGCCCTCTGCGACGTCCACCTGCACCACAAGGTCACCAATCGCCCGGCCGAGTCGGCGGCGTTGGCCGTCAGGAACGGGTGCGACCTGAACTGCGGGAACACCTACCCGCACCTCCTGGCGGCGGTCCAGGCGGGGCTGATCGACGAGGCCGACATCGACACGGCGCTGGAGCGCCTGTTCACGGCGCGATTCCGCCTGGGGATGTTCGACCCGCCCGAGGAGGTCCCGTACACGAGCTTGGGGCCCGAGGTCGTCGGCTGCGCCGAGCACGGCGAGCTGGCGCTGCAGGCCGCCCGCGAGTCGATCGTCCTGCTCAAGAACGCCGACAACCTGCTGCCCCTGTCGAGGGATATCCGGTCGCTGGCGGTTGTCGGTCCGACGGCGTACCGCCCGGAGGTGCTCCAGGGCAACTACTTCGGCTTCTCGCCGGAGATGGTCACGCCGCTGGAGGGCATCCTGGCCGCCGTCGGGCCCGGCACGCAGGTCACCTGGGCCGAGAGCTGCGCCCCGGCCGGGCGGGCCGACACCAACCGCGGCGCCGTCGAGACGGCCGTCCGCGACGCCGAGGTCATCATCGCCGTGATGGGCTACACGCCCGCCCTGGAGGGCGAGGAGGGCGCCGCCATGGGCGACGTCGACGCCGACGCCGGGGGCGACCGCGCGGCGATCGGGCTGCCCGGCAGGCAGCTTGAAGTGCTCCAGACGCTCTGCGAGACCGGCAAGCCCGTCGTGCTCGTGCTCACCGGGGGCAGCCCCATCGAACTGAACTGGGCCGACCAGAACGTCCCGGCCATCCTCATGACGTGGTATGGCGGGCAGGCCGCCGGAACAGCCCTGGCCGACGTGCTGTTCGGCGAGACCAGCCCCGCCGGGAGGCTGCCGGTCACCTTCGTCAGGTCGCTCGACCAACTGCCGCCGTTCTCTGACTACGCCATGGCCGGGCGGACGTACCGCTTCATGGAAGACGAGCCGCTGTACCGTTTCGGGTACGGCCTGAGCTACACGACGTTCGCCTACAGCAACATGGTTTCGGAGACGGCCGAGATCGCCGCCGCCCAGACCGTCGAGTTGAGCGTGGACGTGACCAACACCGGCCCGGTGGCGGGCGACGAGGTGGTGCAGCTCTACGTTAGCGACGTCGAGGCCAGCGTACCCGTGCCGCGGCTGCACCTGGAGGGCTTCCGGCGGATTCACCTGGAGCCCGGCCAGACCGAGACTGTCAGCTTCGAGTTGCACGCGGATCAACTGGCCGCCCGCGACGACGCGGGCCGGCCCTTCCTCGAGCCGGGGCGGTTCCGCATAACCCTCGGCGGCGGCCAGCCGGCCGACCCGACCTCCGGCGCCGTCGAGATGATCCTGACGGTGGTGTGAGGGGGCCAGGAAGCAAGCTGCCACGGAGGACCGCTGGGCAACGGCGGCAATCCGCCCGCGCCGTCGTCCTTACGGTGCCTTCCATTTCGCGCGCACGGTGGCCAGCCACTTGGACAGGTTGCCGTAGGCGCGGTGCTCGCGGACCATGGTCAGGCCCGCCGCGCGGGCGGAGGCCTCGAAGGCGTCGATCAGCCCGCGGATGGTCTTCGCGTCGGCTTGGCCCGGTTTGGCGGTCACGATGCGGACGTACTGCACGGGCATCCGGGCGATCCGCACGCGCTTCAGGCGCACCGGGTCGGTCTTGACGGCGGCCTCGGCCCGGTCGAACAGCTTGACCGACTCGGCGATCGCCTTCTCGCCCAGCCAGGGGCTGGTCGGACGCGACCAGATCGTCATGTGCCAGTCGGTGTGGTCGGCCACCTGCTTGTGCATCAGGTCGATGGTCTCCCGCAGCGGCCCCGCCGCCGGGCCGTAGTACCCGGCCAGGAACTCGTCGATCGCCTTGTCCGTATCGTAGTCGGGCTTCCAGAGCGTCTTGGCCATGATCCACGTGCGCAGCTCGGCCAGCTCGGTGCCGGGTGTGAAGTAGGCGGCCTCCTCGTAGATGCTGGTCACGCCGTTGTCGACGAAGAAGCGGATATTCGGCTGCAGGGCCCGGAGGTTCGGGAAGGGCATGACGCTGTGGTGGTAGTCGATCACGTAGTCCCAGACGCTCAGGCGCTTGCAGATCTTCGACCAGCCCTTGATGTCGGCGACGAACGAGCGGTTGACCGCGCACGTGGCCAGCGGGTGCGAGAAACAGCACTCGATGCTGCACAGGCGGACCGTCACGTTCGGCCGGGGCCTGACGTGCAGCGGCGGCTTGCGGGTGTACTGGTAGGCCAGCGTCGAGATGATCTTGTCCGGATGGTCCTTGGCGATGTCTTTGGCAATGGCGTTGACGAAGTGAATAACGGGTCCGGCCTGTGAGCCTTCCTTCTTGGCCAGGGCGGCACACTTGGGGCACTGGCAGTAGTTGTGCCAGTCGTTCTGCGAGACGCTGAATATCGTGGCGTGCGGTGCGGCCTTGATCCACCGGCGGACTTCTCTTTTTGCGATGGCGATCACGTCCGGGTTGGTCAGGCACAACTGCGTCCGCCCGCCGGTGCGCTTGCCCTTGATCATCGAGAAGTACTCGGGGTGCTTGGCGAAGTGCCGGCGCGGATCGAGGATCGTGTTGAACGTATGGACGAAGTGCGAGTAGGCGATCTTGCCCCCGCGAGGCTCGTCCAGACGCGTCTGCGTGCCGTTGTACTTGTTCCGCACGGCGAAGTCCGCGTCGCGATGGCAGGGGTAGTCCGTCGCGCGGTACTCCAGCGGGGGGACGTAACGGACGTTCAGGTCGGGTATCTTGAACGTGCCGGCTTTCGGGATCACCGTGCAGTCCGGCGTCAGCCAGCGGATGCCGCAGGTGTCTTCGAGGAACGAGTAGACCGCGTACAGCACGCCGCGCTTGTTGCCCGCCAGGACCAGCGCCGGGCCTTTCGTGCGGATGACGATGCCCTCGGTGCCGAGCGAGGCGAAGTCCACCTTTACGCCGAGCCCGGCCAGCGTGGTGTGGCACGTGCCGACGACGATGGGCACGCTCGCCCCGGCCCGGCCGTCCGGAACGGTCGCCAGAACCTGCCCGGTGAGCCTGGCCAGGTGCGCCCGCAGCTCCTTTGCCGCGTGGGCCTCCTGCGGCGTGGGCCTGGCGGGTATGACGATGGTGTGGGTCTTCGCGCTGAGGGTGCGGCCGCCGATGACGACCGCGCACTTGCCCGGCGCCTCGGCCCCATGGAGCCAGCCCGCACACGTCACTACGGTCAACGCGGCTGCGAGTCTCGATGCTGACATCGGTGACTCCCTGAGTTGGTTAACTGGTAACGACCCTCGCGACGGGCGACACGCCCGGAGTCGTTTCCAGTCAACCCGTCAACGAACTACTGCCGTTGCTTCTTGAGCTTCCGTCCGATGGCGAGGATCTTCTCGATGATCTCCTCGGTCAGTTCGTGGTCTTTGAGCAGGGGGAACCCTTGCCAGATGACCGCACCGCCGGGCTCGATGATCAGCACGTGCGGCACGCCCCAGACGCCGACGGCCTTCTTGGTCCGCCCCTGCGTGTCGATGGCGCTGTAGTACTCGATCTGCGGGCTCTTGAGCTTGCGGACGTCGGCTTCAGTCTCGTCGGAAATCCCGATGACCACCAGCTCGTCCTTGTACTTGGCGTGGAATTTGTTGAGCAGGGGAATGGACCGCCGGCACGGCCCGCACCAGGTGGCCCAGAACTCCAGGAGCACGTACTTGCCCTTCGTCTCGGGCTTGGCCGTGAGCCACTTCTCCACCACCAGCTTCGGCGCCTCGGCGAAGAGGAACGAATTGGCCCAGATCCGCTTGGGCTGCTTGGCGGCGGGGGGACTGCCGTTGTCGGCGAAGGGCGAATCGGCGGGGTAGCGCGCCGGGGGCTTCTGGCCTTCGGTCCCCGTGGGGCAGGGCTTGGTGTCCTCGCCCGTGTCCTTGGGCGCCTTGGCCACCGCAGGAGGCTCGCCCGTGGGACAGGGCTCGTCCTGCCCGCCCTCGGCCGGCCTGGCTGCGGTGGCGGGTCTCGTCGTGGCGCCGCCGCTCGGCCCGGCCGGGGCCGATCGCGACGGACCGCAGCCCGTCATCAGGCCTGCAAAAGCCAACGTTACTGCCGCAACTACAACGGCCGACATCAATCGGGTACGCATGGCTGTCCCTTTCGCATCTCGTGGATTCGGGGCGCGTCTGATGGTTGAACTGCCCACCAGCATATCAGGAGCGGGCGATCTGATGAAGAACTCTCTGCGGCCGAAGGCTCCGGCGGCAGCGGCGACCCCGCGGGCCGTCAGGTCGACCCGATGGCCCGGACGGCCTCGACGCAGCGTTGCAGGGGCGGCACGGGATTCTCGACGTCGGCCTCGTACTCCAGGACGACGTACCCGTCGAAGCCGGCCGCGTCCATAGCGCCGGCCAGCCGGGCCAGGTCCAGGTTGCCCGTGCCGACGACCACGTCGCTGTGCCGACCGGCCGAGTCGAACGTGAAGTCCTTGATATGCACGCCGTACAGCCGCGGGCCGAATCGTTCGACCATCGCTATGGGGTCCTCGTGCGAGTGCAGCGCCCATGCGGTGTCGAGGCACAGACCCACGCGCGGGGACGTCTGGGCGAAGACCCACTCCAGCGCCTGGGCCGAGCCCAGCCAGTGACGGCCGCCGTGATTGTGGATCGCCAGGCGGACGTCGTACTCCTCGGCGAGTTTCTCGGCCAGGGCGAAGCTGCCCGGGACGGCGTCCGGCCTGAAGTCCACGCTCATGAACCTGGCCCCGGCGGCCTTGAGGAACTCGAAGAGGTTCCGCTCGGCGCCCTCGGCGCCGGCCAGGGTGTTGACCCCGATGCTCACGATCTCGACGCCGGCATCGCGGTAGGCCCCGATCGCCGAGTCGAACGACGCGGTGTCCTGGAAGTCCACCTGCACGCCGCAAATCTCGATCCGCGCCAGGCCGCATTCCCTGACCAGCGCGGCGGTCCTGGCGTTGTCCTTGAAGTGGCGAAAGCAGAAGCTCTGCACGCCCATGTCCTGTCCGATATTCATGCTGGGTGTCCTTTCGGGCTACGTGCGCACCGCCGGCGGCGTGCCGTAGCGGAGTGTCAATCGGGCGCCTTCGGCGGCCTGGTCGCTGTAGCGGTCGTAGATGCCCACGATGATCCCGTCGGTGGGCTTGATGCCCGCGAAGGTCTGGCGGTAGGCCTCCTGGACCCACGGGCGGCGGTCCGACAGTCTTCCCGCGGCGAGAATCTTGAACGCCAGGCACGGACGCCTCGTCCGGCGGACGACCTTGAACATTCTCGCGGGGTCCTCGGCGAGGTAGACCTCTCTGGGCGGGAGGGGCACGCGGCCGAGGAGCTTCTTGAGCGCCTCGGCGCTTCGGTGCCGCTCGTAGACGCACGTCATGTAGTAGTCGACGTGCCAGCCTTTCGATTCGATGGCGTCGACGGCGTCGGGCATGTGCGTGGAGACGCCGGCCAGCAGGCCCGCGTCGCGCGTGCGCTTGAGGTAGTCCCCGATCGGCTCGATCTTCCCGCTCTTGAACAGCCGGTCCGTCGTCTCCCCGTGGTGGGCTATGCCGATGCATCCGGCCGAGGCGAACGTCTTGATCCCCGCCGGGCTCCCCGAGGCGATCACGATGCCGTGCATCCCAAGACCCGCGTCGGTGAAGCGCTTGAACAGGTCGGCGTTCCCGCCGGAGATCTGCCAGCAGGTGATGCCGACCTGGCGGCACCTGCGGAGGGTCTTGAGGATTTGCTCGTCGGTGTAGTACGCCTTCATTTCGCGATTGACGAACGTCGAGAGGTGCGAGCCGCCGTTGAACGGGTTGGACCCGCAGACCAGGCGGGAGATTGCGACCTTGCCCAGGGCGATCTGCGGGAGTTTCGGCTTCTCGGCCGCCGCGGCCGCGCCCGCGGTGCCACCGGCGCCAAGGACCGCCGCCGAAGCCGCCGCCGTCCTCTTCAGGACCTCTCGGCGGTCGGGTGTGCTGGGGTTGTCTGGCATGGTCTTGTTCTCTGGGCCTATTCTCTCTCGCGCCCGGCCGATGTCAAGCCGGACGAGGTCACCGGGATCTGTATACGTTACGCCCAACGCGCCGCGGGACCCCATGTCACGTTTGGCGCTTGAGCTTGCCGATCGTCGTTCGAACGACAAACGGCGATCTGACGATCGCCCGCTAAACGCAGCAAAGGTCCCCACTGGCGTACGGTTGGCCCTTGCAATCGGCTTGATCATGGGGCATTATTGTCGCCGGTAACCAGCGCCGACAACGACGCTTTCACACAGGCTCATGAAACGGGAGAAGACATGTTCGATCGCATGACACGCAGGAGTGGGCGGCGGGGATGGATGCGCAGCCTTGTCGCGGGGTGCTGTCTGGCGTCACTGGCGGCGATGGCCGGGTGCGGCACTGTCGACAATCTGCTCGGCCGCCCGGCCAGACTGCCGCCGACGATCGTCCTGGGCGATGAGTTCTGCACGCCGGACGGCATGGCCATTGACGGCGACGGGAACGTGGTGGTGGCGTGCCCGAACTACGGCAGCTACGCCAAGGGCGCCACGAAGCCGTCGGCCCCGGCGTGCTTCCTCAAGATCGCCCGCGACGGGACGGTCACCAAGTGGTTCGACTGTCCGGTGCTGGGCGAGACCGGGCGGGCCTGCCCCATGGGCATCGCCTTCGGACCCGACGGGGACCTGTTCGTCTGCGACAACCAGAACTGGCCCACGGGCAACGGCGCCAACGGCGAGATCAACCAGGGCCGGCTGCTCAGGCTGCGGGTCCGCGACGGGAAGGTCGTCAAGACCACCGTGGTCGCCGGCGGAATCAGCCATCCCAACGGCGTACGCGTCCACGAGGGCCAACTCTACGTCACCGTCAGCATGCTGCCGAAAATCACAAACCCCGACGGCAAGCTGGTCAGCGCCGTGTACCGCTTCAACCTCGACGACGAGAACATCACGGTCACCAACACCCGGGCCGACAAGAACCTGCTGATTGAACTCAAGACGCTGAACCCGCACTGCCAGTACGGGGCCGACGGGATCGTCTTCGACTCCAAGGGCGCCCTGTACGTCGGGAACTTCGGCGACGGGGCGCTGCACAAGGTCACGTTCAACACCGACGGCGGCGTGAAGGACGCGTCCATCTTCGCCAGGACCGACCACGACTATTCGCTCGACCCGGCTGAATCCGGCTTCCTGGCCAAGGCCACCAAGGCCAAAATGCGCACCACCGACGGCATCTGCGTCGACGACGACGACAACATTTACGTGGCCGACTTCTCGAACAACGCCCTGGCCAGGGTGGACCCGGCAGGCGCGATAACGGTCGTGGCGCAAAACGGCGACACCACCGGGGCCGACGGCAAGATGGACCAGCCCGGCGAGCCGATCGTCCGGGGCGATCAACTGATCGTCACCAGCTTCGATATGGTCACCGGGCCCGACAAGGTGAACACCGGCCACGACAAGCCGCATACCATCGTCGTGATCGATCTGAAATGATCGTGGCATCTGTGGACGCATCGTGACACACAAGTAACCAGGAAAGGAACAGAACTATGGCTATTGGAATCGCATGGGCCTTGCTGGGCGGCTTCTTCCTGGGCACGTTCGCGCTGCCCTCGAAGTACATCAAGAACTTCGCCTGGGAGAACACGTGGGGGGCGTTCTTCTTCTTCGCCATGCTGGTCGTGCCCGTGGGCTTTGCCTGCCTGGTGGTCAACGATCTCTGGGCGACGTTCAGCCATGTCTCACCTGCAACCATTTTTGGCGTGATGGCATTGAGCTTCCTTTGGGGCGTCGGGTTCTCGTGCTGGGGCTACGGGCTGTCGATGGTCGGCTTGTCGCTGGGCTACGCCCTGACGATGGGTACGATGGCGCTGGTCGGGTCCATGCTGCCTTTCTTCCTCGGCCACGCCGCAGACGCGGGAACCACCGGCGGGATGATCGTGATCCTCGGAATCCTCGTCTGTATAGGCGGGGTGGCAATCAACGGCTATGCCGGCATACAGCGAGAGAAGTCTCAGACCGCCGGTGAATCTGAAGAACAGGCCGGCAAGAAAAAGAGCATGCTCGCGGGCCTGCTGGTCTGCGTGTTGGCCGGCGTGCTTTCGTCTGGGCTGAACATTGCATTCCACGTCGGCAGCAACGCCGAGTGCACGGCCGGGGCCGGGGATATCGCCGAGATCAAGGCCGCGCAAATCAAGGAGGTCACGGAAAACAAGGCACTCGATCAGGCCGCCAGGGCCAAGCAGATCACCGAGATCGGAGAGAAGAAGGTCACGGGGATCAACACGATCTCCAAGTACAAGTTCAATAATGCCCCGTGGCGGGCGGACCTGTCGACCTGGACGCTGGTTTTCCTTGGCGGCTTCATCTCCAGCGTCGGGTTTGCGACCTTCAAGTTGTGTAGGAACAAGACGTGGAAGGGTTTCAAGGTGCAGGGCTCGGCCCGCAACGTGATCTTCGCGCTGATCATGGCCATCGGGCACTTCCTGTGCATCCTGTTCTACGGTATGGGCGCCACGGCGCTGGGCGCGCTGGGCACGTCGGTGGCGTTCGCGATCTTCCAGTCCAGTTCGCTGATCATCGGGAACGGCCTGGGATTCCTCACCGGCGAATGGAAGGGTGCCAGCAGCGGGTCCAGGCGCTGGCTGTTTATCGGACTGAGCGTGCTGATTCTCGGCATCATAATCGTTTCGTGCGGGAACTACGCCATCACGGTCGCCAAGTCGGCGGCCTAGAAGCGGCACGTGCTGCAAGTGCCGCGTCCCGCGCCGTTCCGCCTCGTCGAGACGGGGCGGTGCGGGACGGCGCCGGGCCGGTCGGGGAGTTCATATCGGATACACCCCAACAGGTGACAGATGGATCGTGCCCGCCTATAATTCGTTACGTGGCGAAGTGACGTATTATGGACGCAAACCGGCTGCCGGGGCGGCCGGAGAGGACTGCTCATGCGAGAACTGCAGGCCGCAGCCAAGGCGCTGTCTGATCCCAGCCGTATCCGCGCACTGATGGCCCTCCAGGGCGGCGAACTGTGTGTGTGCCAGATCATCGAGCTGCTCGGCCTGGCGCCGTCAACGGTGTCCAAGCACATGGCCGTCTTGAGCCAGGCGGGGCTGGTCGAAACACGGAAAGAAGGGCGGTGGGTGTATTACCGCCTGGGCGGGCAGTCGGGCTCGCCGGCGGCCGGGGCGATCGAGTGGGCCCGCGGGGCACTGGCCGATGACGAGCAGATCCGCAAGGACGCCAAGGCCATCCGGGCAATCAAGCGAATCGACAAGAAGAAGCTGTGCGCCAGATACGGCCGGGCCTGAGCGAGCGGCCTTGCCAGTGGGAGAGACGAACGCCGATGTCTGAGACGGAACAGGCCAAGCGCCTGAGCGTTTTCGAGAAGTACCTGACGATCTGGGTCGGGTTGTGCATTGTCGGCGGGATCGTTCTGGGCAGGCTCGCCCCGGGCCTGGCCCGGTCGCTGGACGCCATGGCCATCACCGTCGGCGGCGCGCCGGTCGTGTCGATACCGATTGCCGTCGCGCTGTTCTTCATGATGTACCCGATCATGGTGAAGATCGACTTTGCCGAGGTGATCAAGGCCGGCAAGAGCCCCCGCCCCGTGCTGTTGACGCTGATCGTCAACTGGGGCGTCAAGCCCTTCACGATGTTCGCCATCGCGACGTTCTTTCTGGGCACGGTGTTCCGCGGGATGCTTCCCGGCACGGAGATCGTGAAGGACGGCAGCGAGGTCGAGCTGTTCCGCTCGTACATCTCCGGGGCGATCCTCCTGGGGATAGCCCCCTGCACGGCCATGGTGCTGATGTGGGGATACCTGGCCAAGGGCAACCAGGGCCACACGCTGGTCATGGTGGCGATCAACTCGCTGACAATGCTGGTGCTCTACGGCCTGCTGGGCGGGTGGCTCCTGGGCGTCAACAAGATGCCCGTGCCCTGGCAGGCGCTGCTGCTGAGCGTGGCCATCTACGTGGCGCTGCCGCTGGTGGCGGGGTACTTCTCGCGGAAGTGGATCATCAAGGCCCGGGGCCGGCAGTGGTTCGAGGACAAGTTCCTGCACATTCTGACGCCCATGTCGATCGTGGCCCTCCTGGGCACGCTGGTGCTGCTGTTCAGTTTCAAGGGCCGGACCATTACCGAGAACCCGCTGACCATTCTCTGGATCGCGATTCCGCTGACCGTCCAGACGTGTCTGATCTTTGGCGTGACCTACGCGCTGGCACGGCTGCTGAAGTTCAGCTATGCCGACGCCGCCCCCTCGGCCATGATCGGCGCGTCGAACCACTTCGAAGTGGCTATCGCCACGTCCACGATACTGTACGGCCTGTCCAGCGGGGCCGCCCTGGCCACTGTGGTCGGGGTGTTGATCGAGGTCCCTCTCATGCTCGTGCTGGTGCGGATCTGCCTGCGAACGCAGCACTGGTTTGGCCCGGAGCACCTGCTGCCTGAGGCTGCCGAGCCGGGCCGGTGAGCTCTTTACAGGTGGCGGGCAATCGGATTCAATGTGGGCCTATTGCGGCCGCACACCGAGGCAGGTCCCGTGTGGCCGCTGCGCCATCGTGAAACGAACTGACAGGAGAACCGCCATGAGAGCCGTTGCCGTCATCGAGCCGGACAAGGTCGAAGTCGTGGAACTGGATGCCCCCACGCCGGGCCCCTACCAGGCGCTGGTCAAGACCGAGGTTGCCGCCCTGTGCAACGCCACCGACGGCAAGCTGGTCGCCGGGCACTTCCCCGGGGTCGAGGACTACCCGCTCATGCTCGGTCACGAGACGGCCGGCATCATCGAGGCCGTCGGGGGCAAGGCCAGGAACTTCACCGTCGGTGACCGCGCGATCGGCGGGCTGGTCTTCGAGTTTGCCGATCCGAAGTACTCCTCCGGCTGGGGGGGGTTCTGCGAGTACACGCTGATCAACGATCACGACGCGATGGTCGACGACGGCGTGGCCGACGAGGCCCACGGGTGGTTCGAGTGCTACGAGATCCAGCGCACCGTCCCGTCGGACATCAGCCCGGACGACGCGGTGCTGCTGTGCACGTGGCGCGAGGTGTACGGGGGGTTCGGGGACTTCAGCCTCGGCGAGGGTGACGACATCGTCGTCTTCGGCGCCGGGCCGGTCGGGCTGAGTTTCGTGACGTTCGGCAAGCTGCTTGGGCTGGGCTACATCGCCGTGGTCGACCCGCTGGAAAACAAGCGGGACAAGGCCGTCGCGATGGGGGCCGACGCGGTCTTCACGCCCGATTCGCCCGAGCTGGCCGGCCTGACCGCCGCCAGGGGCAAGCCCCTGGACGCCGTGGTCGACGCCGTCGGCTCCGAGGGCATCATCAACGCCGCCCTGCCTCTGATCAGGATGGGCGGGTCGGTAGGCGTTTACGGCGTGATCGCCGAGGACACGATCACCGTGGCCAAGGGCACCGGGCCGTACAACTTTAACCTGTATATGCACCAGTGGCCGACGCGTCACCGCGAGCGGGCCGCGATGGAGCCGCTGTGCGAATGGATTCGCGACGGCAAGGTCAGCGCCGCGGAGTTCGTCACGCACGAGTTCCCCGTCGAGCTGGTCAACGACGCCCTCGACGCCGTCAGCCGAGGCGAGGTCATCAAAGCACTGCTGCGGTACTAGAATCAGGATTCCGTCCACGAATTACACGAATAGAAGAACGACAAACGGCAACGACAGGGTTCACATATTACACAGATCACACAGATGAGAAGATAAAATCGTTGTTGTTTTGAAATCTGTGGAATCTGTGTAATCTGTGGCTAAAGCCGTTGTCGTTGCTGTCGTTGTTTTCCGCAGTTCGTGGTTCCTGCTTGTCACACCGTGAGGTCAGACCATGGCTGAGAACATCCTGGCGATTGACGTGGGCACGCAGAGCTGCCGGGCGTCCGTGGTTACCGCCGGCGGGGAGATCGTCGGCATCGCGCAGATCGCCCACGAGGTGGACTCTCCTCAGCCCGGCTGGGCGCAGCAGCGGCCCGACCAGTGGTGGGACGAGACGACGCGCGCGATCCGGCAGGTGCTCGACGAGACGGATACGGCGCCGGAGTCGATCGCGGCGGTCTGCACGTGCGGGCAGATGCACGGCCCGGTGGGCATCGACCCCGAAGGCAACGTCACCACCGAATGGGTGCAGTTGTGGTGCTGCAACCGGTCGGCCCCGCAGTGCGAGGCGCTCCGCGCCCGGGGTGACGAAGAGGCACTGGCCCAACGGACCGGCTCGACCATCAACACAGCCTGGGTGGGCATCAAGGTCCGCTGGTATAGGGACAACACCCCCGAGGCCTACGACCGCGCCCGATGGTTCCTCGTGCCCAAGGACTTCATCAACTACCGCCTGACCGACGTGGCGGCGGCGGACCCGTCGGAGGCCTCCGGCACCTTCCTGTGGGACTGCCGGACCGACGCCTACTGCGGCGAACTCGCCGACGCCGTCGGCGTGGACCTCGAGCGCTTCGCGCCGGTGTCGGCCTCGCACGAGGTGATCGGGCAGGTCACCGCCCGCGCCGCCGAGGCCACGGGTCTCAAGGCCGGCACGCCCGTCGTCGCCGGCGGGGGCGACTTCCCCGTGTCCATGCTGGGCTTCGGGATCGTCGGCGAGGGCGTCATGGCCGACGTGACGGGCACGAGCACGCTGGTGGCCTCGCACAGCGCCACGCCGCTGATCCACCCCGGCGTGCAGAACCTCCGCCACGTCGTGGACGGGTGGATCCCGTTTACGATCCTCTTGTGCGGGGGGTTGAGCATGAAATGGTGCAAGGACACCGTCTCGGCCCTGGCCGGCCGCGAGGTCTCGTACGACGAACTGATCGCGATGGCGCTGGAGGCGCCGGCGGGCAGCGAGGGGCTGCTGTTCTACCCGTACATGCTCGGGGAGCGTCGGCGGGAGAACACGACCTCCCGCGGCGGATACGTCGGGCTGACGCTCAACCACTCCGGCCCGCACATGGTCCGCGCGGTCATGGAAGGCGTGGCCCTGTCGATGGGTCGCGACATGCGGCTGTTCAGGAGCCTGGGGCTGGACGTCAGCAAGCTGATGTGCGTCGGCGGGGGCAGCCGAAACGACCTGTGGAACCAGATCAAGGCCGACGTCGTGCAGATGCCGCTGGAGCTTTCGGACCAGCCCGAGGCGGGCCTGAAGGGCGCCGCCCTGCTCGGCGCGGCCGGCGCGGGGCTGATAGACGACGTGGCCGTCGCCGCCCAGGAGCGGCGCGCCGCCAGCCGAACCGTACAGCCGCAGGCCGAGCATCTCGAACGCTACGCCGAGGCCCTCGACGAGTTCACCCGTGTCTACGACCACATGCTCGGGTTCTGGATGGATGGATTTTAGATTTTAGATCTTAGATTTTAGATTGGCGCCCCACGACTGCGTCGTGGGGCGTTTGAGCAACAGCGAAGGACGGGACAATGCAGGCGTTCAGTGGTGCGTACCTCGGCAAGATACTCCGGGTCAACCTGGCGACGAGGCAGACCCGCGTCGAGGACCTCAAGGACAGCGACGTCACGCTGCTGCTCGGCGGGCGGGGGATCGCGGCCAAGATGTACTACGACCAGATCGCCGCCGATACCCGGCCCTTCGACGAGGGCAACAAGCTGTTCTTCGTCACCGGCCCGATGACCGGCGTGCCGCTGCCCTCGACCACCAAGTTCCAACTGGCCACCCGAAGCCCCGAAACCGGACAGTACCTCTGCTCGAACTGCGGCGGCGTGTTCGGGCCGCAGCTCAAGCAGTGCGGCTACGACGCGCTGATCGTCGAGGGCACCGCCGAGAACTGGACCTGCCTGACGATAGACGATCGGGGCGTGGCGTTCCGCGACGCGTCGGAGATGGTGGGCCTGAGCACGGACAAGGCGCGCCAGGCGCTGCACGAGGCCATCGGCGACACCAAGGCCGGCGCGATGACGATAGGTCCCGCCGCCGAGCGGCTGGTTCGGCTGTCGTATCTCGCGGTGGACAGTCGGGCGTTCGGCCGGGGGGGACCCGGGGCCGTCATGGGCGCCAAGAAGCTCAAGGGCATCGCGGTTCGCGGCACGGGCAAGGTCCCGGTGGCCGACCGGGCCCGGGTGGACGCGATTCGCAAGGCGGCCATCGCCGAGCTTCGCGAGTCGCGCGCGAACCACACGAAGCTGGGCACGATGCAGTACATCAAGGCGCTCAACGACCTGGGCTGCATGCCGACGCGGAACTTCCAGACCTCGTACTTCGAGGACTCCAAGGGCGTCGAAGCCGAGGCCATGAAGGAAACGTACTTCGTCAAGAACTACGCCTGCTACCGCTGCCCGGTGGCGTGCGGGAAGATGTGCGAGGTGACGGACGGCCCGCACGCCGGGGCCCACGCCCGGACGGAGTTCGAGACGGTCGGGCTGTTCGGCCCGAACTGCGGGGTGTCGGACTTCGCGGCGATCGTGGCGGCCAACCAGCTCGCCGACGAGATCGGGCTGGATACGATCTCCGTCGGCAACGCCGTGGCCCTGACGATGGAACTGTTCGAGCGCGGACTGATCGGGACGGGCGACACCGAGGGAATCGAGGCGCGGTTCGGCTCGGGGGAGGCGCTGATCGAGATCATTCGGCTGGTGGGGGAGCGTCGCGGGATCGGGGACCTTCTGGCCGAGGGCATGGCCGAGGTCGTGCGCCGCAGGCCCGAGTGGAGCCGGTACGTGATGCACGTCAAGGGGCTGCCGTTTGCGGCGTACGATCCGCGGGGGTTCTACGGCAACGCGCTGACCAAGGGCACCTCCAGCCGGGGCGCCTGCCACAACGTCGGCGGGTGGAGCATCCGGGCCGAACTGCTCAGCGGCGAGCACGACCGCTTCGCCCTGAAGGGCAAGGGCCCGCTGATCAAGAGCATCCAGGACAACCGGGCCTACGTCGATTCGCTGGGCCTGTGCACGGTCGTCCGCGGGTCGATGGCGTTTTCCGCCAGCCCGTCCGGGGACACGACCGAGGCCGTCACCGGATATCCCTTCACGCCGAAGCTGCTCGAGATCGGCGAGCGGATCTACAGCCTGGAACGCATGATCCTCAACCGCGAGGGCATCCGGCGAGCCGACGACATCCTGCCCGAGCGGATCTTCACCGAGGCGATTCCCTCGGGGCCCTGCAAGGGCCGAGCCCTCACCCGCGAGCAGTACGAGGCCATGCTCGACGAGTACTACGCCGCCCGCGGGTGGGACGCCGACGGGGTGGTCACGCCCGAGACGCAGGATCGGCTGGGGTTGACGGAACTGCTGTCCTGACCGCTTGCGGTGTCGCGCGGCGTCAGTCCCCGGGCGTCATCGCCTCGGCCATCGTCAGCCCCGCGGCGCGGTCCTTGGCCTCATGCTCGAAGGGTTTCCTGCCCAGCAGGATGGGCCTGTGTCTGCCCACGTTCACCAGCAGCCCCAGCGCCGCACAGTTGATCACCAGCGACGAGCCGCCGTAGCTGACCAGCGGCAGCGTCATGCCCGTGATCGGCATGAGTCCGACCGTCATGCCGACGTTGATGCACAGTTGGGAGAACAGCAGGGCGACCACGCCGATGGCCAGCAGTCGCCCGAAGGCGTCATCGGTGACCGACGCGATCTCCAGCCCGCAGACGAACAGGACCGCGTAGAGCGCCAGGATCCCCAGGCAGCCCAGCAGTCCCCACTGCCCCCCGATCACGCTGAAGATGAAGTCCGTGTGGTCGTCGGGCAGGAGGTGAAAGTACGCTTCGGCGTCCGCCCAGCCCCCGCGCCCGGACAGCTTGCCCGTGGCCAGGATCATCTTCGACTGGTACAGCTGGTAGCCCTTGCCCCTGGCGACGCTCGGGTCGTTCTGGCGCAGCCAGCCCTCGATCCGCTTGACCTGGTGGTGCTTCATGATGGCCAGCGGCGCCGCCGAGACGATGTACTCGGTGTGGCCGACGTGGAACGTCCAGGGCGCATCGCCCCAGTGGTAGGCCAGGGCCCTGCGGTCGGCGGCCTCGACGGGGCCCATGTCGTCGGAGACGGCCCTGGGCACGGGCAGGAAGATGACGGCGGTGCCCACCGCGACAATGCCCAGAAGGTGCCTGAGCCTGGCCCCGGCGGCAAAGAGCATCACGTAGAGGGTCGGCAGCAGCAGTAACGCGGTGCCCAGGTCGGGTTCGGCGAGAATCAGGGCCATCGGCACGAGGGTGAGCACGAACGGCAGGATCAGCCCGCGCAGCCTGCGGTAGTTGTCACCCCGCCGAAGGTACCACGCCAGGAGAACGATGAAGGTCAGCTTGGCCAGTTCGGAAGGCTGGAAGAGGAAGAACTTCAGGTCGATCCACCGCCGCGAGCCCCGGATCGGGGGCAGGACCAGCACCACCAGCAGCAGGGCGATTGTCCCGGCCAGCAGCACGTAGGCCCACTTGCCGATGCGTGGGTACGGCAGGGAGGCCATGCCCAGGTACGCCGCCACGCCGAGCACCGCGTAGATCGTCTGGCGGGTCGCGAAGTGGCTTCCGGTCCCTTCGGCCCGCTCGGAGATGCCGATCGCCATCACGCCGATGCCCATCAGCGCGAGCATGGCCAGCAGGATCGGCCAGTGCGTTCGGATCAGGAATGTCTTAACGCGGTTCGGCATCCTTGCGGCCCGGTTCGAGGTAACCCATCTGGTGCCATATTCTCAGCGCCTCGCGGGCGATGGGGGCGCAGTTCTTTGCCCCGCCCCCGTCGGCGTCGGGCACGTATTCGAGCATGACGGCAAAGGCGACCTTCGGGTCGGTCCTGGGGGCAAAGCCGGCGAACCACACCATGTTCCCGCTGAGCGTCACGTCCGCCTGCCCGTCGCCCGTGGTGTCCACCCGCCGCACCGACGTCTGGGCCGTGCCCGTCTTGCCGCAGAGCGCAAAGCCAAGCTCCGCGACGCCGCGCCCGTGGAAATACTTGTACGCCGTCATGCTCTTCGGATCGTTGACCACCTTGTCCATGCCGCGCCTCACCGCGGCGTAGACCTCGGTCCCCCCCGGCAGGGTCCGGCGGTTCTGCGGCGGGCTGGCGGGTCCCAGGACGATCCCGGGCGAGCGGAACTCGCCGTTGCGAGCGAGGGTGGCCATGGCGTTGGCCACGTGCAGGGGCGTGACGCTCAGCCCGCTCTGCCCGATGGCCAGCATCCTCGCCTCGCCCCGCGTGCCCTGGCTCGGGACCACCCCGGCGACCTCTTCGCCCAGCCCCGTGCCGGGTTTCTGGCTGTAGCCGAACTGGCGGGACCAGAAGCTCATGCCCTGGACGCCCAGCAATTCGCCCACGTGGTAGAAGAAGACGTTGCAGCTCTGCATCAGGGCGTCTCGAACGCTCAGCGGCCCGTGCCCGCCCTTGCGGTGAATCCAGCAGCGGAAGCGGTGCGGGTGACTGGCGAACATCGACCCCGTGCAGGTGAACGTCGTGTTCAGGGTAATCCGCTTGTCCGCCAGCGCCCCCACCGCCGCCAGGGGCTTCATCGTCGAGCCGGGCGGGTACAGCTCGCCCACGGCGCGGTGCTTGAAAGGCTGGTTCACCACGTCGCGCACCAGGTCGTTGTAGTCCCGCCGCCATCGGCTCAGGTCGAAGGTGGGCACCGACACCATGGCCAGTATCTCACCCGCCGGTACGCTCAGCATCACCAGGCACCCGTTGCGCCCGGTGCGCCGGACGAGTTCGGCCACGCGCTTCTGCAGCTCGATGTCGATCGTCAGCCGCACGTCCTGCCCGGGCGTGAAGGCCCCCTCGGCCGACAGTGCCCGTACCCGCCTGTAGCGCCTGTATCCTCGGCGACCGCGAAGGACCGCCTCGCACAGCTTTTCGACCCCGCTCTTGCCGATCGTGTCACCGGGCAGGTAGTTCCTGCGCACCGCATGGAGCCAATTGTCCCCGTCCGCCGGGACGTTCAGCCGATCCTGCTCCTCGGCCGAGACCTCCCCCATCGTGCCGATCACGTGGCAGGCGGCGTGCCCCTGTGGATACACGCGTGTGCTGCTGGGCGGGGACGAGACGCCCACGGTGTCGGCCAACTCGGACGTGTCGAGTCTCTTCGCCAGGCCGCGAACGATCGGATGGGCCTGCCTCTGCTCGCGGATGTCCATCCCCACGCGCCCGCGAATGGTCTCGACGCGGCGAACGATCCGGGCCACCACCGTCCGTTTGAGTTCGTCGCGGCCCTTGCCGGTAACCCGCTCCACCAGTCTCCAGGTGTTCTCGACGCGTCGGTCGAAGATCTCCCTGGCCCTGTCGCGGGCGACGCTCTCGGTTCGCCGGATCTTCTGGACCTCGCGCCGGATCCACCGCTGCGACTCGGTCATCAGGCGGTAGTCCAGGCACAGGTCGAAGCAGCCGGTATCCATCGCCAGAACCAGCCCGTGGCGATCGTGGATGCTGCCACGCTTGGTCGGCACCAGTTCGGTGTGCTGGAGCAGGGCTTCGGCCCGGCTTCGGTAGTGGTCCCCCTGGACGACCTGGAGATACCCGATCCGCACGGCCAACGCCACCTGGGCAACGGCAATCAGGACGATCAGGGTTTTCAGTCGTTTCAGGTACATACGATTGTTGCGGGCATCAGCGTCGTCTGCGCGGGCCGGCCGGCGAGGCGATGAGCCAGCGCCGGCCGGCTTTCAGACCCAGGGCCAGAGCCGGGGCGATCGCCGCCGTATACGCCGCCAGTAGAACCGCCTGGACCAACATGAGGACGATTCCCGTCCCGGCCGTGTCTCCAAAGGCCAGCCGCCACTGCATCAGGATCCACATCCCGTGCGCCGATATGCAGAACACCAGGGTCATCGTGCACTGGGTAACGACCTTGTCCCGGAAGACCGCCCCGCGGATCTTGTAGATGCCCCCCGCGCCCAGGGCGTAGGCCAGGGACATCGGCCCGACCGCCGTCGAGACGCCCGACCCGGCGCCGGTCGTGACGTCCAGCGCCAGCCCCAGGGCCCACCCGGCGAGCATCGCGTCGAGAATACTGCCCACGTGCAAGGCTGAATACACCACCACGACCGCCAGAAGTTCCGGCCGGACCAGGCCGACGCCCGGCACGCGAAAGGTGATGACGTCCACCAGGCTCGTCTGCAGCAGGGTCAGCACGTAGGTCAGGATGGCCAGGGCGATCCATCGCATCAGCGGCCGTCTCCCTCCGGTTCGGGTCGCTCGGGCGGCACGATGATGTACACCTCGCGCAGCGAGGCCAGGGTCGCGTAGGGCCTGACGTGCAACGTCACGAACACGGCGGGCTCCTTCCTGTCCGGGCGCACGCGAATGACGCGGCCGACGGGTATCGCCGCTCCGATGGCGGCATCGTCCGAGCGGGTAAGGACGACGTCGCCGGGGCGCACGTTGTGGTACTCGTGCACGCCCTGGATCTCCATGCCCTGCTGTCCGTCGCCGCGGGCCCTGGCACTAATGTTGGCGTGGTATTCGGACAATCGTTCCTTGCGTTCTTCTCCGCTTATCAGGACGGTGATCACCCGCGGCTTTTTCGGGTTCTGCACCACGCGGTGGACCTGCACGCCGATGCCGAACGACCGGTCGGTCAGCAGTTGCAGCCGGGCCGTGTAGCTGTCCGACTCGGTTATCCGCCCGACCAGCGCCGAGGCGGTAACCACCGCGAGGTTCTTCGGCAGTCCGACCCGGCGGCCGGTCCACAACTCCCGCGTGGTCACCAGGGCCCCTTCGCCCGCACCGTGGGCCGAGACGACGCGCGTGTCGACGTACGGCAGGGAGTCCTGGGCGACGACGTGCGAGGGGATCACTTCGCTCGGCATATCGCGGGCGCGCCCGTAGAGGTGCTTGCGGATATGCTGAATGGCCGCCAGGGCCCTCCGCGCCCGGGCCAGCTCGTCCGTGATGGCCGCCGTGGCGTTGCGGAGGTAGGCGTTTTCGGCCTGGAGCCGGCGGGCCTTGTCCTGGCTGATCGTGTCCCGCATGGCGGCCTGGAGGTGGTGTGCGACGGCCGTCGACACGTACATGCCCATCTCCCCGGGCGGGGCGATGACCAGCCTGGCGAGCTTGCGCAGGGGCGCCCCGGCCGTCGGCCCCAGCAGGGACGCCGCCACCGATCCGGCCATCAGGGCCGCCAGCACCCGACCCTTCGACACTATGCCTCGAAGCCTCATCAGCGATATCCCGCACGGCCGGCGCGCATCATACTCCCGCCGACGCACACGGGCAAGTTGGCGCCTCGCCAAGGGTGCACGGAGGTCTTGGTGCCGCAAACTCCCCCGCGGTGCCCACCAGGGGGCGTCAGTGGCGTGGCCGGGTGGTCGGCTGTGAGGCGGTCGGCAGGACGAGCTGGCGGGGCAGGCCCTTCAGCGCGTCGACCTGGGCCCTGAGACCGTCCAGCTCGCGCCGCATCTGCGCCGCCTGACGCTCGATCGTGATGCGGCGGGATCGCTCCATCAGCCACAGCCAACCCAGGGCCATACTGATGATCAGAAGCAGCCCGCCGACGAGCAGGAGGTACTTGCTTTCGGCCGCTTCGGGGGTCTGGTTGTCGGTACGTTCGTCCTCAGGCATGGGTCACACCGCCGCAGCGGCCTCGGGGGGGTTCTCGGCTACTTCGCCCAGGCATCGGGCGATCCGCCGGTCCGCGTCAGGTCGGAGGAAATCGGCGAATCTCGGCAGGGGGCGCCGCTTCTTCCCGTAGTAGTACGCCAGCCCGCGGTGCAGCGCCACGTTCGCCACCCAGCTTTTGGGTTTCAACGGCAGCAGGCCAAGGCGCCTGACGGTGCTGGGCAGCGCGTAGAACTCGTTGAACGCCGCCATCTGGGCGTGCCGAAGCTCGTTGACCGTCATGCGTTTCGGCTGGAAGACGACGGTGGCGCCGTTGTACTTGTTCCAGTCGCGCGTCAGCAGCCGGCCCTGCCGCCGGTACGTGTCGAAGATCTCCGTGCCCGGATAGGGGGTCAGGATGGGGTAGCAGCTCATGGACAGCCTGGCCCGCTGGGCGAAGCGCACCGCGTTCATGCAGTCGCGCCAGTCGTCGCTGTCGAACCCGAAGATGAAACTGCCCCAGATGCCTATCCCGTGGGCCTGGATGGTGCGGATCTGGCGGAGGTACTCCTCGGCGTGGGCGTATCGTTTTCCGGCCTCTTTGAGCGTTCCGGCGCGGGGGCTCTCCAGGCCCAGGATCACGCCCTCGCAGCCGCTCGTCCGCATCGCACGCAGCAGCCGTTCGTTCCGAGAAATCAGGATGTCGCACTGCGAGGCCCACTTGATGCCCAGCGGCCTGATCGCCTCGAACAGCTCGATTGCCCACGCGTGGTTTCCGGCCACGTCGTCGTCGGAGAAGATGAACATACGGCTGTTGAAGGCCTCCTTGGCCTGGCGCATTTCCTCGACGATATCGCCGATGTCGCGCTGGCGGAACCGGCGGCCGAAGATCGCCGGCGTCGTGCAGAACGTGCACCCGTGCGGGCAGCCTCGCGTGGTCTGGATCGGGTTGAAGACGAGGTAATCCTTGGGGTCCAGCAGGTCCTTTCGCGGCGTGGCGATGGGCGCCGGCGGACAGGCCTCCCAGTCGTAGAAGCTCTTGGCGCGCCCCGCGTCGAGATCGGCCAGGGCGAGCGGCAGCGTGGCCTCGGCGTCGCCCCGGCAGACGATCGTGGCGTGGGCGCCCGCCTCGTCAGGCAACGCCGAGGGGTGGATCCCGCCCAGGATCACCGGCACGCCCAGGGCGCGGTAGGCGTCGGCAAGCGCGTAGGCGCGGCCGGCCTGGGTCGTCATCGCGCCGATGCCCACCGCGTCGAGGCCCTCGGCGGAGGGTTCATGCGGCTGGTCCGAGAGGTTCTCGTCGACGATCTCGACGTCCCAGCCTTCGGGCACGACGGCGGCGCAGATGGCCAGGTTCAGCGGCATGAACAGCGCCCGGCGGGAAAAGGTCATGCGCTGGATGACCTGCGGCATCGTGATCGTGGACAGCGCGCTGCGCGGGTTGATCAGCAGCAGCCTGCGACGACGGGATGTCCCCGACCGCGTCGATATCATGCGCACAGGGTATCGTGGTGCGGCATTGTCCGCAACCGGGCCGCACGATACGATGGAGACATGACCGCTCAAACCAGCACCTACTGGATCGCGCTGGCCCTGGTCGCCGCGATGTACGTGGTCATGTGCGTTCGCGTGGCGATGCAGATGGCCCGCATCGGGCGCAGCGGCGTGGCGTGGTTCTTCATCTCGTTCTTCCTGACGTCCCTTCCCGCCGCCCGGGCGCTCAGGCGGCACGCCACCCAGGCCCGGTCCGCCGGCCGCGACGGGCACCGCGCCACGGGACGCTGCCCGCACTGCGGGGCCGTCCTCGGAGGCGACACCCAGGCGCTCGACCCGCCGGTCTGCCCGTCCTGCGGCATGACACTCAGCGAGGAGACGCTGGTGTGAAGGCCATCATCATCGCCGTCGGCGACGAACTGCTGTCGGGCACGACGGTGGACACCAACAGCGCGTACCTGGCCGAGGCGTTGGCGCTGCGCGGCATCGAGACGATCGCCCACCGGACGGTCGGCGACAACGCCCGGGCGATCGCCGACGCGATCGCCGACGCCGCCGAACAGGCCCCCGTCGTCCTGGTCAGCGGCGGGCTGGGGCCGACGAAGGACGACCTGACGCGGCAGGCGCTGGCGCGGGCGATGGGGTGCGACCTCGTGCCGGACGAGGCGTGCCTGGCCGAAATCGAGGCGTTCTTCGCCCGCCGGGGCCGGCAGATGGCCGAGGTCAACCGCATCCAGGCGATGGTCCCGGCCGGGGCCGAACCGCTGCCCAACGCGTTCGGCACGGCGCCGGGGCTTGTGGGGCGCGTGGGCGAAGCGGCCGTCTTCGTCATGCCCGGCGTGCCGCTCGAAATGCGCCGCATGTTCGCCGACGCCGTCGGGCCCAGGCTGCCCGAGTCCGGCCTCAGCATCGCCCGGAGGCTGCTGCACACGTACGGCACGGGCGAATCGGACATCGGGGCGATGATCGCCGACCTGATGGGCGAGCGTGACGGGGCGGTCACGGTGGGCACGACGGTCTCGGCGGGGCTGGTCTCGGTGCGGATCACCGCCCGGGCGACCGAGCCCGACGACGCCCGCCGAGACGCCGACGCCATCCTCGACGACGTGCGCGGCCGCCTCGGCACGCTCGCCGTCGGCACCGAGGGTGTCACGATGGCGCCGGCCGTCGGAAAGCTCCTGGCCGAACGAGGCCAAACGCTCGCGACGGCCGAAAGCTGCACCGGGGGAATGATCGGGCAGATGATCACCGACACCCCCGGGGCCAGCGCCTACTACCTCGGGGGCATCGTCGCCTACGCCAACGAGGTCAAGATCGATCGCCTCGGCGTGGACGCCGAACTGCTCCGGGCCGAGGGCGCCGTCAGCGAACGTGTGGCCGAGGCGATGGCGCTCGGCTGCGCGGGGTGTTTCGGCAGCGACTGGGCCCTGAGCGTGACGGGCATTGCCGGTCCTGAAGGGGGCACGGAGGCCAAGCCGGTGGGCCTGGTGTACATCGGTCTGGCCGGCGAGGGGCGATGCGCGGTGCACCGGCACGTGTTTCCCCCCCCGCGCCGGCAGGTGCGTCAGCGGGCGGCCACCGCGGCGCTGAACCACCTGCGCCTGGCACTACTGCCGCGCTAGGAGAATCGTGCAGACGTCCAGCCACCGAATCGCCAAGGCCGTGTAGGCCAGGAGAAGAAACCACGTGGCCAACTCGGTCAGGCGGTGGCGGCGCAGGGACAGCAGGATCATCGAGCCTGCCGAGACCGCCGCGAGCTTGAAGCCCGCCAGGGCCCAGGGCCGGTCCAGCAGGTCCCGGGCGATGGGGTTCAGCTCGTGGAAGTGCCCCGTCCGGTGGGCCTGAATCGTGTACGCCAGATCGAAGAGGTTGAGCACCCAGACCAGGACGAGCAGGGACACGACGCGACGGGGCCGCGTGGCGTGGACCGCCCGGCAGACCGCGGCCACGGCACCGACGAATCCGGCCCGCGCCGCAACTTCCTCCTCGGGCCCACGAGAACCGACTGTGGGCATCGTCTCCATATCATAAGAGTCGGCTCCGAAGTGGGTCCACTTTATCAGAGATCCGCGGATTTTGCAGGGACATTTTCGCGCCGGCCAGGGGGGATCCGTCGTACAACGGACCCTCGTTAACTGGTTGATTGGTTAACGGGTAACGGCTCCGAGGCGCCCCTCCGGTTAACACGTTAACGAGGCAACCAGTTAACCAATCAACCAATCGACCAGTCAACGGCCGTTAGCGTCGTTTCTGGCCCCAGATCAGGTCGATCTTGTCCGAGACGGTCTTGAGTTCGCGCTCGGCGTTGATGCAGATCAGGCGTGTCTTTGAGACGGGCACAAAGGCCTTGTGCGCCCCGCGCCAGTCCTGCGGGCCCATCAGCGATTTGATCTTCTCGATGAGTATTCGGGACAGCTTGAGCGAGGCCAGCGTGTTGTCCTGCCTGTTCCGCGGGAGGAGGTCGAAGGCGACGGAGTAGACGTGTTCGGCCGCTACCGCCGGCGTGGTGATCATCAGGACGTTCGCGTCGGCAACAGCGGCGAGCTGGACGGGCTTGCCGCGCTCCGAGAGCCGGTCGATGATCGTCTCGATGACCTTCAGCGCGCTGACGTTCTTCACGTTCAGGTTCACGGTCGTCTTCGATGTGATCCCGATGGGCTTCAGTCCGTGCCAGTCCACGACGACGGCCTGGGCGGTCATGCTCTGGATGAACGTGGGCACGAGCTTGAGCGGGGTGTCGACGAACTTGACCTCCGGCAGCTTCTTGACGGCCAGCTTGACCCGGGCCCTGCCGATCCGGCTCTGGTTGCCGCCCGCCGGACCCTTGACGCACAGCGCCAGCAGCAGCTCGACTCTGCGGTGACCCTCGAGCGTGGCGCTGACGGTTATCCGGGAGCCCTGCGCCTTGAGCGAGGAGCCCTCGGTGGCCCGGATCAGCAGCCCGAGGCGCTCGGCCATGTCCTTGACCGTCAAGACGTTCGCCTCGGCGGCGGGGCGCAGGCTGTGCACCCGCGTGGTTCGCCAGTGCTGCAGGTTGGCCGACGTGGAGATCTTCACCGCGCCCTCCTCGAGCGTCCAGGTCATCCGGCTGCCCCCGATCACCGTGCAGAGCACGTCGAGGCACGTGCGAACCGACGCGTTGGCCAGCTCGAAGATCACGGGCGTGTCCTTGGTGACCTTGATCTTGCCCAGCAGGCGCCAGTTGACGTCGATCGTCAGCCCGGTCCGCACCTTGAGAAACTCGATGGCCGTCGAGAGGGGCACGTCGTCGAACCCGGCCTGGATCTTCTCCTCGAGCTTGCGGAGGGTCCGTTCGTTGCCGGCGGCGGGCGCCCGTGCCGCGGCCGCGGCGAGAATCGCACACGCTGTCAACGTCAGAAGGCGGCTGTTCATGGCTATGTCCCAGGGAGTGGGTTCCCTGGGCTTGGCGGCGCGGCGCGCCGTGCGCGACGGCGCGCCGCGGCGCAGGGCGCGTCAGATGTATTCGTTCAGGATGTTCTCGAGCATTTCGATGCGGCCGGATGCGTTCGGCGCGGCCTCACCCTTCTCGAGCATGTACTGGTTCAGTTCGGCCAGGCCGACTTTTCCGGCTTCGATATCGGCCCCGATGCCGGAGTCGTAGCTGGAGTAGCGTTTGATGATGAAGTCGCCGAAGACGCTGTCTTCGCGGATGGCGGCGGCGATCTTGAGCCCGCGGGCGAAGGCGTCCATCCCGCCGATGTGGGCGTGGAACAGGTCGACCGGCTCGAAGCTCTCGCGGGCGACGTGCGCGTCGAAGTTCAGCCCGCCCGTGACGAAACCGCCCATGCCCAGGATCGCCAGCATCGCCAGCGTCGTGTCGTACAGGTCCGTCGGGAACTGGTCGGTGTCCCAGCCCAGCAGCAGGTCCCCGCGATTGGCGTCGACCGAGCCCAGCATGTCGTTTGCCGCCGAAATCGCCAGCTCGTGGTGGAACGTGTGTCCGGCCAGGGTGGCGTGGTTGGCCTCGACGTTCATCTTGAAGTCATCGGCCAGCCCGTTGGCGCGGAGGAACCCGATGACGGTGGCGGCGTCGAAGTCGTACTGGTGCTTGGTGGGTTCCATGGGCTTGGGCTCGATGTAGAACTGCCCGTCGAAGCCGATGTCCTTCTTGTACTGGACGGCCATCCCCAGGAACCGCCCCAGGTGGTCCAGTTCGCGTTTCAGGTCGGTGTTGAGCAGGCTCTTGTACCCTTCGCGGCCGCCCCAGAAGACGTACCCCGCCCCGCCGAGCGTCTTGGTGACCTCGATGGCCTTGGCGACCTGGGCGGCGGCGAAGGCGAAGACGTCGGCGTTGGGGCTGGTAGCCGCCCCGTGCATGAACCGCGGGTTGGCGAACAGGCACGCCGTGCCCCACAGCAGCTTCACGCCCGTCCGCGCCTGCTCGTCGGCCAGCACCTTGACCACCTCGTCGAGGTTCGCGTTGGACTCGGCCAGCGTGGCGCCCTCGGGGGCCACGTCGCGGTCGTGGAAGCAGTAGAACCCCACCCCGAGCTTCTCGAAGAACTCGAACGCCGCCCGCACGCGGTTCTGGGCGTTGGCGATGCTCTCGGAGCCGTCGTCCCAAGGCATCAGGCGGGTGGGCGGCCCGAACGGGTCGGCGCACCCGTTGCGGAACGCGTGCCAGTACGCCACGGAGAACCGCAGGTGTTCGGCCATCGGCTTGCCCTCGACGACCTCCTCGGCGTTGTAGTGCTTGAAGGCCAGCGGGTTCTTCGATCCGGGCCCCTCGTACTCGATCGTGCTGATGCCTGGGAATGCTTCGCCCATTGCTCGGTTCTCCTTCTCTGTCGTCCGTCGGCGCCCGGTCCGGCTGGCGCCGAGGCGCGCCTTGGTTGCCCGATCGTCCCCGCGTGGCGGGGTGCGGGCGGCTAGACGGTTTCGGCCTGCGGAATGGTCTCGAGAATCTCTTCGATGATATCGTCGGTTTTGACGCCTTCGGCCTGCCCTTCGAAGGACAGGATCAGGCGGTGCCTCAGGGCCGCGGCCGCCACGGCGCGGATGTCGGAAAAGGCGACATTGGCCCGCCCGGCACAGAGGGCGTGGACCTTGGCGGCCAGCACGATCGCCTGGGCCCCGCGGGGCGAGGCGCCGTAGCGGACGTATCGCTTGGCCAGGGGGCCGGCCTGTTCCCCGCCGGGATGCGTGGCCAGCACCAGCCGCGCTATGTACTCCGTCACGTGCGACGCCACCGCCACCCGGCGAACCAACTGCTGCATCTGGGCGATGCGCTGGGCGTCGGCGGCCTCGGACACGTCGGGCTCCTCGGCCCCGGTGGTCCGGTCGATGATGCCGGTCAACTCATCGAGGTCGGGCGAGTCCAGGCGGACCTTCAGCATGAACCGGTCCAACTGCGCCTCGGGCAGCGGATAGGTGCCCTCCATCTCCAGCGGGTTCTGCGTGGCCAGCACGAAGAACGGCCTCGGCAGCTCGTGCGTCGTCCGCGAGACCGACACCGTCTGCTCCTGCATCGCCTCGAGCACCGCCGACTGCGTCTTCGGCGTGGCGCGGTTGATCTCGTCGGCCAGAACCAGATTCGCGAAAATCGGACCCTGCTGAAACTCGAACCGTTTGGTCCCCTCCGCGTCGGCCACCACGATGTTCGTGCCGGTGATGTCGGCCGGCATCAGGTCCGGCGTGAACTGGATCCTGCTGAAGGACAGCTCCAGCACGCGTCCCAGCGTCCTGACCAGCAGGGTCTTGCCCAGCCCCGGCACGCCCTCGAGCAGCGCGTGCCCGCCCCCCAGCAGGCACATGAGGACCTGCTCGGTCACCTCCTCGTGCCCGACGATCACCGCCCGGACCTGCTCGACGATCCGGGAATAGTCTGACTGGAAGATCTGAACCTGCCCGACCATGTCCGTATTGTTCGCTGTCTCATCCATGCCGGAATAGTAGGCCCGCCAATACCGCCAGGCAAGCGGAAAAACGGGAGCCGGTAGCCAGTAGCCCGCCCCGCCTTGGGACGGCGAAGTCTTTCGACGAAGCGGCCTCGTCGTCGGCTGTCCCTCGCCGTTCCCCTACACCCCACGCCCTGCGCCCCACCCCCTGCCGTCGATCCCCTGCCGTCAAGCCTTCAAATCCTTGCCATGCCGACAACCGAACCCATCAGAGTTGCTAACGTCAATAACAGTATGGTCTCTCCCGAATGGCGTGACCTGTCTGAAGAAAGAACTCAGTCCTGCAAGAACAGTCCTTGACAATACCGGACTCGGGGGGTATAGTATGACCAGCAGGCTCAGGGATGGTCTCTGGGCCTCAACGCATCCGCAAGACGAGGCCGGCGAAGGCGTCAGGTGGCAAGGAGCAGCGGCACAGAGGATTACGTGGTCTCTGAGTGTGCCCCTCTGCCCAGGCCCCTCACCCCCGGCCAACGGACGTGCAGTCAGACGGAATCAGACGTCCCATCGGTCAGTTAGAGAGGTAAACGCATGCAACGCACGAACACGTTGCTAGTGGGCGGCGCGATCGTATTGGCTTTGGCTACGCTGTCTTCAACGCCAATCCATGCCGCACTGGTCGCCGAGTATAACTTCGATACCGGTCTGACAAACTCCGCAGGAGGAAGTTACAGCCCCCTGGCCGTCATTGGAGCGGCACCTGATATCAGTGGCGGCAGCTACCATTCCGATGGGAATAACGCCAACTACCTGGAGGTTGCACCGGCTGTCGGCGGCGCCAACCCGTTTACGGTGTCTATCTGGGTCTGGACTACTACGGCCAATCAGGGAAACTACAAAGGCATTTTCAGTAACAATGACTCTCCAAGCGATGCCTACTCCTGGCAGATTGACAGCCACGCTGGGAGCTATCGGGCGGTAGGTGTAGACATTCCAACCCGTTCGACCCCGGCCACTGCTAACGTCTGGCAGAACCTTGTGATTCGCAAGACCGGCGGGAGTCAGGGCAATTTCTGGCTTGACGGGGTGCAGGTCGGTTCGAATTTCGGTGCCAATCCGGGCGGACTACAGGAGTTTCGGATCGGTATCAACCGCAACAGCGACAACTCGTTTACGGGTTTCATTGACAAAGTCCAGATTTGGAACTCGTTGGAAAGCGCTGCGGCTATCTATGCCGCCGGTCCCGGCCAAAACGCAACCATCGTCATCCCCGAACCGATGACGATGCTGGCTGTCGGGATGAGCGTCGCAGGCCTGGGCGGGTACATCCGCAAGCGGAGACGCCGCTAGACGGTCGATATACACAGTTCGCGGTGGACGTGAACTGAAGGCTATATGGAAACTCCCGGTTGAAACAGGAGATAAGCCAAATGAGACACCGAACTGCCGCTGTGATGGTCCTTCTTGCTGCATGCGTTCTCGCTCTTGCTTGTCCGTCTGCCAATGCCGGGCTACTTGCCTACGAAGGATTCGAGGACAATACCATTGGCCAGGTTCTGGACGGCAACGGCACGGGCGGCAGCGGGTGGACGAATAACTGGAACATACTCAACGCCCGCGCCTCGGAAGTCACTGTCCAGGGCAGCACGATGAGCTATTCCAGCGGCCAAATCGTGATCGACGGCGGCGCGAACATGTTGCAGTACGCCGCGACGGAAGGCAGTATACAGGCCCTGGGCGGAAGGAACTTCCCCGCTCAGAGCGGCAGCCTGTACATGAGCTACCTGTTCCAGGCGGCGGCCAATAGCGGCGACAGTGATGATTTCATACAATTCGGTTTCGACAACAGTACGTATACCGGCACGGGTGCTCCCGGGCAGAACCCGGAGGTCAGTACCCTCGACGAAAACACCTACATGAGGGTCCGCTCGGGTACCAGCGGTTCGGTGAGCTCCGGTGTGCTGACCGGGACGGGAAACACCTTCTTCGTGGTCATGCGCGCGGATAAGGTCGGCGCGAGCAGTACGTACAACCGGGTCACCATGTACCTGAACCCCAGTTCGACGACGGAGGCGCTGAACCCCTCCACCGTCAGCACCGCGAACAGCGGGCTGGATCTGTCCACCACGGCTCAGGTGCTCTTCCGCAAGGCCCGGCTGAACTCCGGAGACGTCTACCTCTACGACGAGATCCGCGTCGGCGACGCGTTCGGCGACGTGATCGTCGCGGTCCCCGTCCCCGAGCCGGCGACAATGGGCGCGCTGGGCGTGGCCGTGTGCGGCCTGGGCGCGTACGTCCGCAAACGTCGACGGGCGTAGACACCTCCCGCACAACCACACGCACGCAACGCCCCGGCCCTCGATGGTCGGGGCGTTTTCTATCCCGATGGTGCGCAGGGCGCTGACGACGCCGGACAGAAAAACACCATCATCCAACGCCCGGCTCCGCCGGAAGCCAAAGCGGTGCCAGGCCACCGCACTCCAAAGGCTCCGCCCTCCGCCCCCTTGGGACGGCGAAGTCTTTCGACGAAGCCGCCTCGTCCTCGGGAAAGGGGACTCACCTCGCCAGCCCCCCGCGCGGCCCACAGGGCCAAGCAGGAAGTCACTTTGGACTGCGGCGGCCCGACGCCGCTTTCACTTGCCTGCCCTGAGCCCGTCGAAGGACCTGCCGCAAGCCTGTCGAAGAGGTCGCGGAGCGACACCATGCCCGTATCGCCCCTCTCGACCAAATCGCCCCGTCCGAACGCAAACCCCTCACGTCCCGCAAGCCCCCTCTGTCCAACGCCCGGCTCCGCCGAAAGCCAAAGCGGTGCCAAGCCACCGCACTCCAAAAGCCGTTCCCTACACCCTACCCCCCATCCCCTATCGCCTGCCGTTGACCCCCTGCCGTCGACCCCCTGCCGTTAAGCCCTGCCGTCAAGCTCCCCAGTCCTTGCCGTGCCAACGACCCAAGCAATCAGAGCCGCTAACGTCAGTGATTAAGTATGGTGGTCCCCCGAACTAGCATCATTGCGTTGCCAGACTAGACCTTAAACAAGCGAGCTATCGAGCGTGTGCGGGCGGCTGAGGCCGTGGCGGGGCGAGGCGCAGCGGCCCTGGCCGCCCTCGCCGGCGGGTTGCTTCGCTTCACGTTGTCGCTCTGTC
>Ga0180432_10001208_pt1 | contig 41236 bp, 62 predicted proteins | sample SS_ome_10_FD_132414 | JGI IMG/M metagenome (GOLD analysis project Ga0180432, IMG submission 132414) | Hypersaline lake sediment archaeal communities from the Salton Sea, California, USA - SS_1_MS_2 metaG | ecosystem: Environmental > Aquatic > Non-marine Saline and Alkaline > Hypersaline >... | reverse complement strand
TGTGCAGGCTGGATTACAGACTGTTCTTGTACGTGCTCGATTGCGGGTGCCACTTCCACGGCTCACTTGCGGAGACTCGGTGGGAGCGGGAGGAGCGGGAATACCAACAAGCCGCAGAGGCGGCGGGAGGGGAGGAATGAACATACCGGACAACCTGCTCGATGTCGCTGTGGCAGAACTCGAGATGCACGGGCTGAACGTCAGGCAGATCGACTTGATCGAGAACAAGCTGGGGATCATCTGGCTGAGGGACCTGAAGCACGTGGACGAGCGGGAGCTGCTCGGCGTGAAAGAATTCGGGGACTGCTGCATGAGGCGGCTGAAAAGTTCAATCGAATCCATGTCGAGGGAAAGACAGGGATCGGAGTGATGCAACAAGCGGGAGAACTGCGATGAAGAAGATCGAGGTCGAGTTCAAGTTCGAGATCGGGCAGGTCGTCTACCACAAGACGGCTGCCCACGACATCGTTTCAAGGCCGAATGCCTTCATGGTGGTCGAGCGGATGATGATCGAGTGCCCGGGCGGCGTCCAGAAGAGCTACAAGCTGTCCGGCAAGGCAGAGGCAGTCAACGAGATCGCCCTGGCGGCCGAATTGCCGGAGTTCACGCCGGAAAGCGAGGAATACATCAGGGCCCTGGCGGCCGAGGAGGGCCGAAGGGAGTCCATCCGGCTCGACGAGTTCGGCAGGATCAACCTGGCCGAACGGGCGATGAGGGTGTTCGACGGCGAGTCCGGTTGCAGGGAAGTGGCCGACGCGGCCTGGAGCAAATTCCGCGAGAACGCGGATCATGTGGACGACCATGAGGCTTTCGTGGAGGCCGTGCAAGAGACCATGGAGAACTTGCTGAGGGGTGCTTCTGCTGGGAAGAAGAACAAGGACGGCGGCAGGAGGGGACGATGAGGCTGCACAGGGTCGCTCTTGGGAACGAGATGGACGGCCACCGTGGGTACAAGTGGGTTGGCATAGCGAAAGAAGCAGCGGATTGTGCCCGCCGTTTCCGGGAGCAAGATGAAGGGAACACGGCGTTCATCGAGCTTGCCGAAGTACCCACCGAGAAACGGCAATTGATCCGATTCCTGAATCAGCATGCAGGCCACCCGGACAACGGGCAGAGGGGAAGCGAAGCCCCGAATCTGCCGGGAAGAAGTTCAAAAAGTGTTGCCTGACCAACAGAGCCGCCGAGGCGGCAGGAGGGGACGATGCGCAAGCAATTCTGGGAGCATGAGCCTGACGTGGCGGCAAATCGGGAGGAAGAACGGGCAGACCGACTGCAAGCGAAGGTCGAAGCGTTACAGGCCGAGATCAAGCGGCTGCGGGACATCGTTGACAAGCTGCCGAAGACGGCGGACGGCGTGCCGGTTGTGCCGGGGATGACGGTCTGGGTAAACGACAACGGCATTGGGGTATACGCCGAACGACACGTAGAGGAAGTGGCAAACACTGGGTTCTACAAATACGTAGAGAGACGGGCGGGCTGGAGCTGTGAGTGGTGTGCCGGAAAGAACTCATATTCCACCCGCGAAGCTGCCGAGGCAGGAGGGAAGAAAGAACAGCAGAAGGAACATCTTCAGCAAGATCGGGGGGACCGGGGTTGACAGCCCCTGCAGTACTGATGTTAAATTGAACGATCATGACCAGCCCGCTCGACACGACTGCATACGGCATCGAGGCCTTCGAGAAGCGGAATCTCCGCACGAAGAACATGACGGAGGCCCGGTTCAACCGCATCATGAAGATGTACGATGACGTCTGCAACGGGCTGACCAACCAGGTGGAATTCGCCCGCCGCTACGGGATTACCCCTGCCCAGGTGACGATCGACATGAAGTACGTGTGGGCATTGTTCAACCACGAGTTGAACGCCGATCTCGACCGGAGCAGGGGAGTCGCAATTGCCAGGCTCGAGCGCGTGATTCTCGATTCGTCCACGGCGTGGGAAAGAAGCAAGAAGAACAAGGAAACTGTGAAGGTCGAGTACAGGCCGGTGTCGTGCCGGGCGTGCAAGGGAACCGGAATGGCCGGCGGTTCTCCGGAGTCGGAAGAATGGTGCGAGGAATGCGAAGGAGAAGGCGAGATCGAGACCGAGGTCGTGACCAGATCGACTTCCGGGCAGGCCGGGGACGCGGCGTTCCTCAGGGAGAGAACTCTGGCCATTCAGCTGCTCGCGAAGATTCAGGGAGTGATTTCCGGCACCAGGGAATACCACTACCACGACAACCGGCAGCAGACGCAGATCAACTTCGACAACATTTCTCCCGAGACGGTGCTCGAGGGAAAGGTGCTGATGGCCAAGATGGAAGAAGAGGCCAGGGAGGGAAGCAGGAACGGGCGGACGGCCCTGCCCGGGGGCGGCGCTGCGGGGAAGCAGCAGGACACGGATGCCCGGGACGGATCCTCAGCCGCTTGAGAGGGTTGACGTGGGCAGCGACAAGTTCGACCCGGATCTGATCAACCGGGCATACATGGAAAAGTCTGCGAACGACTTCTTCCTCTTCACCAGGGGGCTGACGATCCCGTCGGCTACCGGCCCCCGCCTCTACGAGCTGTGCATGGCGGACTTCCAGAAGGAATCGTTCGCCAGCCTCGGCCCCTCCCTGCACGCCGTTCGGGACGGCAGTCCCCCGCCGGTCCGCCGGTTCTGGATCGAGCGTACGAAGAAGGCCGGCAAGGACAGCGATCTTGCGATCTGCCTGGTCTGGCTGATTGCCTTCGCACGCAGGCCCGTCAAGTGCCAGGTGGTGGCGGCGAACAGCCGGCAGGCCCGGATCATCGAGGACCGGGCAGTCGAGCTGGTTCACTACAACCAGTGGCTGGGCGACAAGGTGGAAATCATCCAGTCGTGCATCCGCAGCCGGAAGATGCCGAAGGAAGCATGGGTGCGGATCGAGGCCACCGGCACTTCCGGCGAGGCCCAGGGGCAGACGCCCGATGTCCTGGTGCTCAACGAGCTGGTTCACGTCGACAAGTGGTCGGTGATGCAAACGCACTGGAACAATGCTTCCGGGGTGCCGCAGGGGATCATCATCGTGTCGACCAACGCCGGCATCCGGAACAGCAAGGCATGGGTGTGGCGGAAGAACGCCATCGAGAACCAGCAGCGGTGGAAGGTCCACATCTGGAGCAAGCTCGCTCCCTGGATCAGCGAGGAAGACGTGGAGGAGGCGAAGAAGAACGACCCGATCGGGGCAGAATTCGCCCGGTTGTGGAGGGGCCAGTGGATCAGCGGGGTGGGAGGAGCGGTGGACGAGGCGTCGATCGAGGACGCCTTCTGCTTGGGAGGCCCCACCCAGCAGCCCGCACCCGGCTGGCGGTACATCGCCGGCCTCGACCTCGGCATCAGCCACGACCATGCCGGGCTGGTCGTGATGGGAGTGAATGCACAGGACGGCCTGCTTCACACTGCCTGCATCCGCCGGTGGAAGCCCGACACTCCCCAGGGGAACAAGCTGGAGGTGGACCTGATGGCCGTGGAGGACGAATGCCGGCGGCTCGCGGAGCGGTTCGACATCGAGTGGTTCGGCTACGACCCGGCCGCCGGCGGCTCGATGATGGCCCAGCGTCTCCGGGCAAGCAGCATCCCGATGCAGGCCGTGGAATTCTCCAGGCCGGGCAACTTGACGGCGATGGCCACGGCGTTCGTGGTGGCGCTGAAGGACCGGGTTCTCAAGTGCTACGATCTGCCGGACGGCACGCTGCGGCGGGACTTCGGCAAGTTCCAGATCGAGCACCGGCCTCCCAGCAAGTACAAGCTCACGGCCATTTCCGACGAGTTCGGCCACGCCGACGCGGGCACGGCCCTGGCGATCACGCTTCCCCGGGCGATGGAGATGCTGGAGCACCACGCCGGCCGGTGGCGGGAAGACGACGTGATAGGAGACATGGACATGCCGGAAGATCTGACGGACGAGGAAATCGAGAACATGGACCCGGTGCTGCGGGAAATCTACGAGATGGACGAGGGCGGGGTGGACGAGTACATCCGCCGGCCCGGCGCGTGGAGGAGAAAGAAGAAGCGGAGAAGGATCGTGCGGGGATCGGCCACGGAGGACGAGGAATCCCTGATCCGAGGAGAGGAGGAGAAGGAAGATGAACGGTTACTACATTCGCTGGGCATACAGGAGGGACGTCGACGAAATCGCCGACATCGAACGCAGGTCGTTCGGGAGCCCCTGGAGGAAGAATGAATTCTTGGCAGCACTCCGGAAGAGGAACACGATCGGAAAGTCCGTCGTCGAGGCGGACACCGGCAGGGTCGTGGGCCATGCAGTGTACAGCCTCTGGAGACGAGAACTGCGGCAGAAGGTGCTGCTCATCGAAACGATGGCCGTCCACCCGGAGGAACGGGGTCTCGGCCTGGGCCGGATGCTGGTGGACGATCTGGCCAGGGTGCTGGCGAGGCCCGGCGAGAACGCCGTGATGGTCGAAGTCGGAGAACAGAATCTTGAAGCACAGTTGTTCTTCCAGCACATGGGATTCCGGGCTGTAGCAGTGGAGCGTTCATTCTTCGCCGACGGCCAGGACGGCTACAGGATGGTGCTCCAGAACACGGAAATCGACCGAAGCTGGGTTGTACTTTCCAAAAACGAGAAATCAGTATGAGGGAACTGGCCCCCGTTTGATATGATGGAGAGCGAGAAATGGAGAAACCAAGAACGAGCATGGGCACGATCGACTTGCACGTTCTCGTGTTCACCCGGAAAACCCAGCGGGAAAGCTCGATACTGCCCAAGTGCTTCATCGAGGGGTTGCGGTCTGCCCTGAACGCGGGAATGACTGCCGAGCAGATAGCTGCGAGCTTGATGATCATGGCTGGGTTCCACAACATCCGGGAAATGGACACTCCAGAATTGATCGGGAGAACGAAAGAGGTGATGGGAGCAATTCAAAGGTACGATGCATATGAAGATGCATTGGATTGCCTCGAAGAGTAGCAAACCCCAGCAGGAGGACGAGCGATGAAGAGTTTTGCATTGGCATCGGCAGCAGTTGCGGCGATCTTGTGGTGCGGTGAAGCCCAGGCCCAATGCGGGTCTGCCGGGTGTGCCGTGGAAGTCAGCCCCGCACGTTCCGTGGCAGCTGCCGCTGTCCAACCCGTCCGCAGGGTAGTTCATGCCGTGAGGGAGCGGCAGCCCGTGAGGACGTTCCTTCGCGAGCGGCAGCCCGTGAGGCGGTTGCTGGCCAGACGGCCGGTGCGTCGGCTGTTGTGCAGGTGATCATGCTCAACGAACTCGCCCAGTGGTCCATCATCCTCGTTTTGCTGTTTGTGGTAGTTGCCTGGGTGGAGGCCCAGTGGCGATTGGCAAAGCTGCGGGCATTGAAGGCATGGCGTGGGCTTTCGGCCCTCTATTCCATCATTAGGAGGATTCTTCCATGGCAATGACTGACTACATTCTGATTGGTGTGGTCGCCGTGCTGGTCTTGACGATGCTCTGGCCGCAAGTGTCCAAGGCGTTCAGCAAGGTGGCGGAAAACAAGAGTGCCAAGACAAAGCCGGGCGCTGTCGATTCTCATGGCTTGTTGAACGAGATCATCGATCTTCAGGAACAGGCAGCCGCCAGCGGGCAGGGCGAGACGGCGGAGAATCTGGCCGGTGCTGCCGAGTCCGCTTTGCAGGCCATCGTCCATCCGGTGCCCAAGGAGAAGGTCCAATGATCCGGCTCATGCTGTACGTCGCCGAGACCTATCTGGCCGTCACGGTGCTGGCGTTCCTGATCACGCTGGCAACCTACACCGTGGCAGCGGCCCGTCAAAATCAGCATTGGTGGCCATACAAAGGGGCCGCCGGGTTCTTACGGGTCGTCCGTAACACGTTGGTGCTGACGGCTGGCTGGCCGGTGATGCTTGGCAAGGGAATCGCCACACAGGTCCAGGCTTGGATTGACGCAAACAGGGGAGGGGTGTCATGAGTAACCGACGGGCCATCCAGTTTGCGTTGGTCGTGTTCTGCTTGGCGATGCTGGTCGTCCGGAACATGGGCCAGTTTGCCGGCGGTGGTGTTGCTCCGGGTGCGAGGACGGCGATCGTCGTGGAGGAATCCGGGGATCGGCCGACATGGTTGGCCACGATCATCCTGTCGGAAGACGTGAGGCAATACTGCGAAGCGAAGGGGCACACGTTCCGGGCCATCGACCACGATGAGACGAGCGAGCAAACCAAGCCCTATGCAGATGCGGCCGAAGGCGATGTGCCGGCCCTGGTGGTGGGAAAAGCCAACTACGGAGAAGTGATCAAAGTCACTCCGATGCCGAAGAACGTGGCCGACACGATCCAGGCAATCAAAAGTGCAGGGGGGTAGGCATGAGAATCGACAACGGCATCTATCACGTCGTTCCGCCAGGGAAGAAAACCGGATGCTTGCCCAGGGTCAGCCGCCCTGGTGAGTGGTTCCCGTTGGCAGAGGAACGCATCGAGCTTGTTCCTCAAAATCAGTGGGAGTCCCTTTCCCGAAAGAACAAGGTGACGCCGTTCGTTCCGATGATTCTCGACCAGGACGGCGTGGGAAGCTGTGCAACGGAAGCCACGGCTCAGGCACTCAGGACATGTGCCCGTGTTTCCGGTCTACCCCACGTCCCGCTGAATCCGTGGTTCATCTACTACACCACCTCTGGCGGGCGGGACGCTGGCTCCTCGATCGACCAGAACCTGCGTTTCGTTCAGGAGCATGGGTGTGCTCCGATGGAAGTTTGGCCCCGGTCGAAGGGCTGGCAGAGGAAGCCGTCTCGTGAGGCCTATGAAGCGGCGATGAACTTCCGGGCAGTCGAGGTGTTTGACATCCAGACGATCGAGGAGTTCGTCTCGGCCGTCCTTCGTGGGTTCATCGTGGTTTATGGTGCCAGGGGCCACGCGGTCTGTGGGACGGAGTACAGGCCGGAAGGCCCATTTGGCCCGAACTCGTGGGGGACCACCTGGGGACAGAACGGGATGGGAATCTGGGTGTCTTGGGGCCAGATCAATTGGAGATATGGTGCATGGGCACTGCGGGTTGTCTCCGAAAGGAGTTTGCAATGAACGATCGAATCGGTGGAGTCGAGTTGTTTGCGCTGTTGGTCATTGCCGGGCTGGCCGGCTATTGGGCAGCATCGTGGGACATCCAGCCCGTGGACCAGCCCGCTGTCGCTTCGGACGTTCCTGCCGCTGATTCGGATGCTATGGGAGACGATCGGGTGGAGGTTGGCAATCCGGAGGGCATCGTCGATCTGTACCGCAAGGCGTGCAATCTGGCGGAGTTCGGCGTGAAGCTGGCGAAGGGCATCAAGGCGGCGGCGAACATCATCAGCGACGAGGACATCGAAGAGGCAGAGGAGATCGTCGAGCAGCACAAGCGCCGGCGGGTCTGCGAACCTGCCATGAGCATCCCCACGCCCCTGTTCGACAAGCACCGCAAGTTGTGCGATGAATGTGCCGCCGGCAGTCCCGGTGTTCCGCTGTGCCCGGAGGGCTTTCGGTTGCTGCAACAGGACCTGAAGAACTATCAGAACCAGGACGGGGAGCACCTGCCCGATCCGCCCTTCGTCGAGCCAGATCCGCCGGCTGTCCCGGATGATCAAGCGGCTTGCCCCGACGGCCAGTGTCCGCTCGTGCCGGCTGCCAAACCAAAGCGGCAAGCGTCCCCGGCCAATTACAGCAGCGGCACGTGCCGGCCAAGGGTGCGTCGGTTCCGTCTGTTCCGGAGGTGGCGATGATGTCCCGCAAGCACATCCACATCGCGGCGTTGGTCGGATTGCTGATCGGGGGAGGTCTCGGGCTGGCTGCGGTGTGGACGGGTGATTGGATCAGGTCGGCGGTGGCCTGGAAGCTGCTGCTGTCGGCCGGGGTGGTTGGGTTCACGTCGGCAGTCACGGCCTTCGTTACGAGGGGAGGCAAATGATGGCCACAAACCTGAGGATGTTCCAGAACAGTTTGCTGGCCCACAACGCAAGGCTGCGGTGGTTCCCTTGCAGGGAGGAAACGAAGAGGAAGGTGATCGCAGCTTGTGTGTTGACCGACCCGGCCCTGTGGACGGCCCGGAGCGAGAAGGATGCCCGGGAGGCTCTGAAGCGGCAGGTCATGACACGCTGCCGGGTTCACAAAGTTGGCAACCCGTTGATCTTGATCGCCCTGATCAGCTTGGCCATTCAGATCATCTGGATATGGTGGCAGTGGAAGAACAGCGAAGGATCGGACGTCCGGGTTGCGGCGGAAGTCTTCTGGACGGACATGGCCTGTGAAGCTATGAACGAGTTGGAATCATGAACGAAATGTACGGACGGCTCATGGACATCCTGGGGCACATGATCGATGCGTTGGTTGTTGGTTCCTTGATCCTGTGGCCGTTGGGCATTTGGAAGCTGTGCGAGTTGTTGGAGTTGGCCTATTGGTGGTTGATTCAGCCGAAAGGGCTGTAGCATGGCAAACTGCTTCAAGCTCTTGATCGTGCTGATCATCCTATTGGCCATTGCTGCCGATTGGATGATTGAGGATGTTGCAGTACACACAAGTAATCAATGTAACGGCATCTGGTTTGACTTGAAGGGAAACTACCAATTCGCAGTGTATTCGTTTCCGGCGAGTGGAGTTGAGGCTGCTGTTGTTTTGTATCACCCGAAACTGGAACTTCCGACAGCCGTGGCCTTTGACGGAACACGGGTGTTTTTCCAAGAGGCTGAGTAGCTGGCATGATGAAGCCAAGACAAGACCCATGCAGCCGGGAGAATCCTCCAGAGTTCTGGACGGGCTATGGCGCGTACCGGGAAGGCCGGTGGATCGATGAATACAGCGAGTCGTCGCCCGAGCCAACAGAAAACATCGAACAGTATTGGGCGGGATGGTGCTTTGGATTGGTCGAAAAGAAACGGCCGAAGCCGTGGTGGGCAAGCAAGACGATGTGGCTGGCTGCCGTTGCCATCGTGCTGGCTCTGCTCGCGTTTTTCCAGCAGCAGTGGGTGTCGCAGAATCCGCAAGCGGTCGCCGGCATCGGGATGGCCCTGGCTGCCGGCCACGCCGTGTTGAGAGCCATGACATCCAATCCGTTGCAGTTCGGCGGGTATGGTGGCTACGGGGGATACGGCGGATACGGTGGTGGGGCTTATGGCGAACATAACACTTATGGAGGTGGGTGAGATGAGATCATTGTTCATCGGCTTGGGAGTCGTGGCATCGCTGTTCATCATGGCTTTGGCGTTCTTCACGGGATACATCTTCGGCGAAATTCATGGTTGGGACAAGTGCTTCGAGGATCTGTCCGGCAACTACGAGGCGTTTGCTGGAGAACTTGTGGTGGACGAAAGGGCGCGGGAGATGATCGGAGAACTCGACGAACGGGTGACATCACTCGAATCGCAGATCGGGAGCAGCCCATGATGGTAGTAGACCAGATAAAGAACTCAAGCGCGTGGGCAAAAGTCGTGGTGGCTGTTGCTACCTGGATGACGACATTGGCCATTGCCGTCACGTCTACGGCGTACTGGTTCGGAACTGACAGGTCGGTCGCCCACGAACGCATCCGGCAAAACCACCAGACTATCTGTACTCATTCTTCAACTTTGATCGACCACAACAAGCGGATTCGGATGCTCGAGGAGGACCGGGCACGGCTCAGCACCGAGTTGGACAACTTGGTCAAGGGATTCGAGCGGGACATGGCTCGGGTGCATTCGCAGCTTGACGTGATGATCACAACGCTGAGGAAGAACAACGGCCAATGACGAATTGGAAGTTGAAATGACCGGCACGCTCACATCATTCCTGAACACGCTGCTGACGTGCTACGGTGCGATGGCAGCGATCCGGGTGTGGTGTGAACGAGAACAACGCCCGTTGCCGCCGGGGCCGACGGAGCGGCGAGAGCAGCGGCAGGCTGATTTAAGAATGATGGCATAAACGCCATGAAGATAGGAGTTCCAAATGGGAACTGTCAACGGTAATTTCCTGACTGAGCTTGTCGAAGACACCACGCCACAACTCGGCGGCAATCTTGACGTAAACGGTAAGAATGTCGGCGGTGTCACTCCTACGGAGTTGGGCTATGTGTCCGGCGTGACCTCCGCGATCCAGAGCCAGATCAACACGCTGGACAGTGCGTCGCATACGCAGAACACCGATACCATGCTGGACGAAGGCGGTGGCAATGCGGTCACTGCTGCTGAAGCTCTAGCTGCCTATACGCACTCCACGGTAGCCACTGGCAACCCGCACAGCGTTTCCAAGTCCGATGTTGGACTAGGCAACGTCGTCAACGCCGAGCAAGTCCAAAAGGCTGCACCGCAACTTGGCGGCGACTTGGATGTTCAGACACACAAAATCTACACCACCACTGTCAACGGCAACATGGTGGTCTCGCCAAACGGCACCGGGGCGTTTGTAGCTGACGATGATGCTACTGCGGACGCCCGTGGCGACTATGCTGTTGACATGCAGCTTAGTCGGGCCAATGCTGATGAAGTTGCCAGTGGAAATTATTCTGTTGTTGGCGGCGGCAATAGCAACACAGCCAGCGACTATAATAGCACCGTTGGCGGCGGCGGTGGCAACGAAGCCAGCAGCTATAATAGCACCGTTGGCGGCGGCGGTGGCAACACAGCCAGTGGCGAGTACAGCACCGTCGGCGGCGGCAGTAACAACGAAGCCAGCAACTATTACAGCACCGTAGGCGGCGGCTATACCAACACAGCCAGCGGCGCTTGGAGCACCGTAGGCGGCGGCGGTGGGTTTGGCAATGGCAACACAGCCAGTGGCAATTACAGCACCGTCGGCGGCGGCAGTAACAACGAAGCCAGCGGCTATTGCAGCACCGTCCCAGGTGGCCGAGATGCCTTAGCTGATAAGTACGGCCAACGAGCCTATGCAGCCGGAGAATTTGCGGCTCAGGGTGATTGCCAACAAAGCGATTTGGTCGCACGCAACGCCACAACAGATGCCACCGCCAACGTGGAACTGTTCCTTGATGGCAACGACGACCAACTTACCATTCCCACGGATACGGCATGGGCATTTGACATTCTTATCACAGCCGCCGAGCAGGGCATGGCGAATGCCAAGAAGTTCCATCGTACCGGCTTGGTTGTCAATGATGGAGGCTCTACAACTATTGCTGCCGAAGACACTATTGGCACAGACCTGACAATCGGTTCACCCGGAGCGTGGGCGGTAGACATAGACGTAGATGATACAAACGATGCACTCAAAATCGAAGTGACGGGCGAGGCTGCAACAAACATCCGTTGGGGTGCCCATGTCCGTCTAATGGAGGTAAGTTACCCGGCATGATTTACATAAGTGGATTACCGAGGTCAGGCAGTACGCTCTTGTGCAACATCCTGGCCCAAAACCCAGAGTTTTGCGTCAGCAAGTCCACCAGCGGCCTGCATGACGTGCTGTTCAACATCCGCAATCAATGGGACAAGCTCATTGAGCATCAAGCGGGCGGTGTTGACTATGACCAACTGAAGCGGGTCCTGAACGCCACAATGAATGCCTACTACGACACTGACAGGATTGTCGTCGACAAGGGTCGTGGTTGGTTATCGCTGCTGGAAGTGACCGAGTTCATCACGGGCGAGAAACCCAAGGTAATTGTCCCCGTCCGCGACATCGCAGAGATTCTCGCGTCGTTCGAGAAGCTGTGGCGAAAGTCCACGGGCCAATCCCAATGGAACATCGAACAGAAGGACTATTTCCTCACCCAGACTGTGGCGGGTCGGTGCGAACTATGGACTCGGCGAGACCAGCCTGTTGGCTTGGCCTACAACCGTGTCGTGGACGCCCTCCAACGAGGCTATGGTGACTGCCTGTACTTCATGGAGATGGATGCACTGACTTACTCTCCCGACCAGACGATGCGGGAGATTTATCAGTTTCTCGGACTGCCCGAGTTCCAACACAACTTCAACAACGTCGAACAAGTGACCCAGGAAGACGACCTTGGTGTCCATCGGATTCCTGATTTGCACAACATTCGACCGTCTGTACAACCCGTTCCGAAATGCGCCTCTGCGATTCTTGGCCCGCAGTTGGTTCAACATTATTCGGGTCAAGAAGTATGGAGAAAGCAATGAGTCTACCGAGAATCCCAGGTGCTGAACCTGTTGTCGCCCCGGCCACCGAAGAAAAGACGTACCCCGATCGGTTCGTCGTGGCCTTGAACATTCATGCCCAGCCCAATCAGCCGATGCGGGCGATGATCCGGACGATCCCGTACAACTACGATACGGGCGACTTCGTGCGGCAGCCGAATCAGCGGATGATTCCGGACATCCGTACACTGGCTGAGGAACGGTTTGCTGCTGGCAAGCCTAAGCTGGCTCAAGCACTGACGCTCGTGCTCGAAGCGATTGCCGAACTGGAAGCCGAGTAACATGAAACAGCAGGCCGCGATCCAAGCGGCGGAAACCGTGGACCAACTCGCCGCGTGAGGTGAACGATGAGCGAATACATCCGGGCAACTTTGCCCACCGGAAACACCTACTACGCCAAACCCCTGCCGATCGACACCGATCCGACATGGGCCGATGACGTTGTGGCACTCACTGAGTCCGGCACGGTGACCAGCCTCTACGAGTCAGCAAGCATCGCTGACCCGGCGGATGTGTACGCGATCTTCCTGCAAGCTGGCGGTTCACCAGCCGACTCCGATACGGTGAAGGCTCTGGTGGAGATGAGTAGCCATGTCCGTAACGCGATCCTCGCCGACGCCGACGAGATGCAGCAAGACCTCGCCGACGGCGGGCGGCTGGACGTGATTCTCGACGCCATCCTCACCGACACCGGTGCCACAATCCCGGCCTTGATTGCCGCACTCAATAACCTTTCCCAAGCCGAAGCCAACGCCGCCTGCGACCAGGCAATCAGCGATGCCGGGCTGGCAACGGCGGCTGCATTGGCTATTGTCGATGCGATTGTCGATGCGATCAAGGCCAAGTCTGACCAGTTGAACTTTACTGGAAACGACGTGAAGGCGACATTGGACGGCGAAGAAGTCACGCCCACGACGGCCAGCAAGACCGGGTACAAGCTGGCCGCCGACGGCCTGGACAGCATCACGGCATCCGAGCCGTCGGCCAAGCCGGCGAACTTCCGCGAGTGGGTGATGTGGCTGGTTCAGCGGTTCCGGCGAAGCAAGATGGATCGGACCGCCGGCAAGATCACCGTGGAGCAAGAGGACGGAACGGCTGTGACCGAGCAGACGTTCAGCGACGATGGAACTACACAGCAGTTGGGAGAACCAAGCGATGCCTAGCATTGGAATCGTGGGCGAGGGATTCGTGGGGACTTCGGTGGCCCGCAAGATGCGGGAAGTGGCCGTGCTGTACACCTACGACGTGGCCAAGGGATGGTCTCTTTGGACCCGTGGATCGATGTCGGTTGATTCAATCGACGGTGCTGATCCTCACTGGGCCGAAAAGATGGTACGCCGGTCTGACGACATTGTGTTTGTCTGCCTCCCAACTCCGATGAAGCCGGACGGCAGTGTCGACATCAGCATCGTGTCGGAGGCGTTGGAGCAACTCAACCACGAAGCGGGAAGAGCCGGCAAGCCGATCAAGGTGCTTGTCAAGAGCACGATGCCGCCGGGCACTACCAGATATTCCAACGAGTTTCGCAAAAACATCAAGGTGGTGTTCAACCCGGAATTCTTGCGGGAAGCAACGGCGGCGGAAGACTACGCGAACCAGAAGAGCGTGATACTTGGAGGAGAGTTCGATCCGCAGATTCACGGCCTGTTCCGGTCGGCATTCCCGGCTGCTGAAATCCACTGGACGGATTCAACGACGGCCGAGATGGTCAAGTATCTGGGCAACTGCTTCCTGGCCGTGAAGGTCAGTTTCGCAAACGAGATGGCCCAAGTCTGCAAAGCGGTCGGCGTGGACTGGGGCCAGTTGGTCCACTTGGCCGTCCGCAACGATCCGAGGCTGGGCGAGAGCCACTGGGAGGTTCCCGGCCCGATGCCGGCGGACGACGGGTCTGGCCGGAAGCTGCGGGGCTTTGGCGGATCGTGCTTCCCGAAGGACCTCAACGGCATGATCGAGTACGCCATTCACTATGGTGTCGATCCCAAGGTGATGCAGGCGGCATGGATGAAGAACCTGGAGGTTCGGCCTGAGCGGGATTGGGAGTGCCTGGAAGGGAGGGCCGTGTGCGAATCATCGCAGAAGTGAATGGACGGATCGGCTACCGTGACACGCCTCATTGGTTGGGTGATTACTGGGATGTCGACGTGCGGGACATCCAGTATCCGAGGGGCAAGACGCTGACCGATTTGTCGCTGGCGGGTTCGATGACCGATTTGTCGCTGGCGGGTTCAATGACCGATCCGACTGCGAACGTGGGAGAAAACTGATGAGCCTGTTCTATGCCTACAAGTCGAGGGGCATCCAGAAGGACATCACGATCACGGATGCCGACGGCAACACGGTCACGCCGGGAGCCAACGACAAGGTGAGGGTGATCATCGGGCGAGTTGGCAAAACGGCCAAGCTCACCGTGTCCAGCGATGCCACAACTGCAAACGGTTCGAGCATCACGAAGGGAGCAGCCAACCGGCTCCGACTCGATGCCCAGGACTTGGCTGATGTCGACGCGGGAACGTACACGCTGTTCGTCGACTTCTACGACGGCGACGACGGCGGCGGGGAGTGGAAGAATGTTTCACGTCAAGTGTTTCAATTGGAGGATTCGTGATGGCTGACAGAGCACTGAACTTGGCCCGAGTGGCCATCGACCGGAACACGGCAGCAACCCACCTTGTTCTGGCAGGACAGGCCGGTTACGACATCGTTGTCGTGGGAGCCGTGCTTTCGGCAAACAACGACCAGCAGGCGACCCTGCAGGATGCGTCGGGCACAAACCTCTTGAGCATGCATCTGCGGGAGGAGTCGGGACCGGCCGTGCTGCCCGAGATGGACGGTGGATGGCTCCGCTGCACGACCGGCGAGAACTTGAACATCGTTTTGACCGCCGGGGTTGCCACGGTGGGCACGGTCGTTTACCGGCTGGTCCCCAGCCACTTTGAGTTCTAGGAGCACGCATGGGCAACATTGCCGACATCAGCGAAGTTCTGCTCGACTTGGGCTTGTCCTCGTCAGTGACCGATGAGGAACGGGCCGTGGCCGACATTGCCATCAAGCGGGCCGAGGGGGCAGTTGCTCGGTACATCGGCTACGACCCAGTTCGCCGAACACGAACTGAATACTATCCCAGGATGGACCTGTCCAACCAGGCGTCGGTCGCTGTCTGGGAAGTGGCGGACACGACTGCCTACCAGCGGCAGTTCGCCGATGCCGTGTCGATGGAGTTGCAAGTTCAGCACATCCCGGTCCGGTCGATCGCAAACGTCTGGATCGACTACGACGGCCGGTTCGGCACCCGTTCCGGCAGCTTCGACTCGTCCTCGTTGAAAACGGCTGGCGAAGATTACTGGCCCGACTACGGTGGACTTGACGACGACGGTAACGGCATCTGCATGGACGGGATAATAAGAAGCCAGGGTCTCTGGCCGACCACCCCGGGTTCGGTCAAGATCACGTACACGGCAGGCTATTCGGCCGCCGAGTTCCACGGGCAGAAGCAGTTGGTCGACGCGTCTCCCATCCTCGAATCGGTCATCGCCGAAGCATGCCGGCGGGTGAAGAAGGTGATGGCATGGAAGAAGCAGACGGGTGCTGGGTGGGCGTCCGGCCCGGTCACGAACGAGAGCCTCGGCGACTACAGCTACGGCACGGACGGTTCGGCCCTGTCCAGGCTGATGGGCGGGCAGTGGGACTTGATCGAGGAATCGAAGGAACGGCTGGCCGACTACATCAACATGGGGGCGAAGCTGGCAGAATGAAACTCACAAGCAAGCTGCTGAGGTCGATGGAGATGCTTGAACTGGCGGTCAAGCACCTCCAGGGCCGCCACAACCAGATGAGCCACGGCAGAGGAGGAGGAGGCGGCGTAGCTGCAAATTCCGGTGATTCTTCAGGTGAATTCAAGTCGATAGCTGCAGCCATGGATTGGTCCAAGGACAAGACGGATGATTACAGAAATACTGAGCAAGGCAGGGCAGCAGAGAAGGCATTTGGCCGATGGACGGATGATGAAGATGCATCAAAGTTGAGCAAGGTGGGTGCTCGTTTGGTGAAATCAGGAAAGATACCGAAATCTGCTGATGAAAAAGATGCTTCAACAGTGATCAATGTCATAGCGGATTCTCCAGTAAGAAAAGAAACAATCTACAGGGGAATTGGCAGATCGCGTGATGCCAAGATCATTTCAAGCCTAGATGAAGGCGGTGAATTTCAAATCGCCGGGCCGAAATCGTTTACGATGGATCAACGAGTAGCCAATGCTTATGCAACTACTACCAAAAAGAACGGGGTGATTTTGCAAGTTGAAGGTGGGTACAAGGGAGCACACAATACTTACGGCGATGGAATGGAATCAGAGATTGTTTCTGGCGGCAAGTTCAAGATCACAGGGAAGTCAAAAAAGATGGTTTGGGATGATGAAAACGAGGAAGAACGAGAAGTAACTGTTGTGAAGGTCAAGCAGACGGGCGTGTTTTTTGTGGGAGATTTCAAATGATACCCATCGTTGATTTTCAAGAGTCGGTGCCCGATTTGTCTGATGAACTGTCTGCAACTATGAAAGGCACAAATTTACTATGATCGACCCGAAGAAGGTGGCCGACATGGACCAAGCGGTGTCCGGGATGAAGGAGATATACCCGGCACTGTGGGGAGGCATGATGCAGGGATGCTTGGAGCACGGGTTGACGAGGGAAGAAGCATTGTTCTTGATCAACACGGTCACGGTCACGATACTCACGGGCAACATGGGCGAATGAAAATCCCGGGATTGCGAAAAGCCGTAGAACGTCTTGAAAAGAGGCTGGAAAAGCACCTCCAGGGCCGGCACAACCAGCTGTCGCACGGCAGGGGCGGCGGGGGATCGGCCAGAAGGTCGGGCAGAGGAAGAAGCAGCAAGCCGGGAAAAGAAGAACCCAAGAATTCGTACACGAGAATCAAGGACATTCCTGACGACTTCGAGAAGGCCCTGGAGGGCATCAAGACCGAGGAAGATGCATCATTGGTGGCCATGAAACACCGCTTGCCTGAAATCAAAGCCAGTCGGTACCGTGATGATGGAAAAAAGTTGGAGGCACTCCGCATGGGACTCAGAGGAGCCAAGCAGTGCAAAGATGCCATAGAGGGAGATCCGCTGTATGCCGATGCTGATCTGGTGCCAAACAAGGTCACCGTGATGAATGTAGATCAAGTCGGCGGTGGAGATTACAACCATTATGCTGGTGAGTATCACTGGAGGGGTGATACGGCAGAGATAGCAGCATCTGGCAGGGTGATGAGATTGAATTCGCACAGCGAATCCATGTCGCTCATTCCGGGCGAGCACAACGTTGACATTTCGGTGGAAGGGACAGTCAGGCACGAGATCGGGCATCACGTTCACTATGATTTGGACAATAGATATGGAAGGGCCTCGAAGCGGGCGGCCTGGAAGGAGTTTGAACAGTGGGCCGATGAGAAGATAGCGAGCAAGAACATGAATGACCCAGACTCGCCGGCCAGGTTGAGTCTGTATGCCATGGCAAACTCCCACGAGGCTTTCGCCGAGGCGTTCTGCATGTACACCCATCCGCGGTTCGACCGAACGAATCAGGGCAAGAACGGATCACCCAAGATGCCCCCCACAGCGCACCGGATCTTGCAGAACTTGATGAAGGGGGAGAGAAGAACATTCTCCCTGGCAGACTGAACTCGACAGACAAGAGAGAACGATCATGTTGGTGGTACCGAATTGCTGGAAACGCAAGTGCAAGCATTACATCGGCATCCGTCAAAAGGATGGCACGGAAGCTACGGAACGGCCGGTCTGCAATGCTTTCCCCGAAGAAATACCCGAGGAGATTGCCTACGGGGACAATCCGCACACGGAACCCCATCCGGGCGATCACGGGATCCAATACGAGGCCGGCTGACTGTTTGAACGGGAAGACGAATGAGCATACTCGACGCGTTGCCGCACACTTGCACTGCCCAGCGAAGAACCCGATCGCAAGACGAGTTGGGAGGGTCGAAGGACAGCTGGACGACTTTGTTCAGCGGCAGGGATTGCTGGCGGCAGCCGGCCGGCGACAGCGAGCGTGAATATGCCATGAAGCGCAGCATCTCGGTCAGCCACAAGGTTTTCTTCACGAGCAACCCGAGTGTGGACGAGCGGGACCGGTTGGTGTTCAGCGACGGAGAGTACGATGTGACGAGCCGCCCCGTTCCAGATGCCAGCGTGGGTCTCGGCGTGGTGTGGAAGGTGATGGTCGATTACCACAGCGGAGAAGCATGATGCGAGTAGATACAAAAGTCATCGACCGGTTGGAGGCGTCCGTGGAGAAGCTGCGCAAGCACCTCCAGGGCCGGCACAACCAGTTGACCCACGGACGGGGAGGCGGAAGAAGCAGGAGTTCCGGCCCTGGAGAAATTGCTCTTTCTCCAGATGAAAGAGCGGCGTTGGACGGGACCGGCAGTTCCGGGAGAAACGGAAAATATGTGAGGGAACGCCAGAAGGAATTGCTGTCGGAAGAAGTCCTGGAGCAGGGAAGAAAGGCCAGCAAGAGCAGCGAAATCAACGAATACCGCAACTACGGTGCGAATGCCGCGAACGGGTATCTGATATCCGGCAAGTTGACGAGAACTGACTTCAAGCCGGACGGCACCAAGTACACGAAGAAATCGGTGGAGAAGCTGATAGATCGGTTGGACGAGCAGCTGTCGGATGCTCCCCCGATTCCCGAAGGAATCGTGTTGTACAGCGGGTTGGGTGCCAGGGGAGGACGGGCTTTGTCGAAGGTAGATGTGGGGGATGAGTTTGAAGTTCCTGGATATCTTTCCACGAGCTTGGATCCGTCTGTTGCCCACGAATTTTCCCACGCGTACGAGTCGGGCGGAAAGGACCACTCGGCGGTCGTGAGAGTCAAAACTGACGGCAAGATGAGGGGACATTATCTGGGATTCGGCAGATTGAAAGGTGAAGAAGAAGTACTGCTTTCCAGAGGATCGAAATTTCGGGTTACGGATGTGCAGACGATGAGAAGCAAGGTGTGGTTGAAAGAGGGAAGATCGAAGTCAACTGCTGACAAGTTGAAGCCCGACGAGGATCCGTGGAACCACAAGTACAAGGTTGATTACAAGGTCATTACGGTGGAGCCGGTCTCGTGAACGAGTTTGATTTCTACCAGTCGATGGGAATGCCCAGCGGTCAGCCGGGACGGTTCTGCCTGACTGACGTGCGCTTGAACTTGAACGACAAGAAACACCTTCAGGGCCGGCACAACCAGATGAGCCACGGACGGGGTGGTGGTGGCAGTGGGGGAGGGTTTGTTGATAGAGAGATGGCTGAGAAGTGGTCCAGCGGTTCTGCTGTGCCGGGGCCAGTCTACCGGGGCACGGGACACCCGGAAGAGATGCCTTCTAAATCCGGAGGTGCTGCATACTCAGCTTTGGGAGAGGGTTATTACTTTCTGGAGGGGAGCGAAGGCAAGCGACAGGCGTCCGGCTACGGAGATCATGTAGTTGAGTACAGGGTGAACGTCAATAAGGTGAAGACGGTACGCGGTGATGCAGAGATGGATCAGGTACGGCACAAAGCGAAGGAGTGGGCGGATGGGATAGTCAATCCCCACCTGGCCGAGGTGGCGGCAGGGAAGTCTACGCCAGACCCAGAAAAGCTGGCCTTGATCTCATCACACACACAAACCTCCGCATACCTGAAGTCTCAAGGGTACGGTGCATTGCGTTATGAGCAGGTTGATCCTCTGAACGACCACCACAATCAACTCCTAGTGTTTGACGTAAATGATGTAGTAGGGGTTAAGGGCAGTCACATAGAATAACCCTGGCCAGCCCTCCGAGAATGCCCTTGGGATGATTCCATTCGGCAAAGATACGAGAGTGGGATTGAAGGGGAGTCTAATTACAAAACATGAGAGTCAAGACGCAAACGCTGCAGGACTTCCTCGAGAACATTGCTACGGCTTCCGGCGTGGTTGACAGCACCGTGTGGGTCGACACGGTCAAGAACCCGCTGGACGGCAACCGCAAGGAGGCGGTCAAGTGGTCCGTGGAGTTCGATGCCTACGCCGTGTGCCAGATCGGAGATGGGGAATTCTTGCTGGAGATGGAGGTGTCGTGCGGCATCGACTACCACGATGTTTCACAGGAGTACGAAGGATCCGAGAAGGCTTCGGAGTTGAAGAGCGAACTGGTCGGCCGGTGCAACGAGTGGGGCCTGGTGGTCAGGCCCGGCACGGTCGACATGTCCTAGTTGCGGGGAATGAAACCATGTTGAGAGAACTGGAGTCGATGGAAGAAGCGCTGCAGGATGTGATCGACAGCGCCAAGAACGCCGAGGAATCCGGGCGTTTCATCGCTGTGGTCGGGTGGATCGACGACGGGGACCGCCTCCAGATTCGGAGGACCACGTTCAAGTTTCCGGGGAACAGGCTGGCTGAATTCGCCAGCGACGTCAACAAGAACCTGGTCGAAGAAGCCGTCCGGTGCGAGGGGGTGGTTCCCATGCAGCAGCCCGAGCCGCTGCCCAGGCGATCACCGTTCCGCCCGCCGGCAGTGAAATCGGAACAAGGGGAAAAGGGGGAAGATCATGCTGCGGAGAATGATTGAGTGGTGGAAGCAGCGGCGTCTGGTCCGCAGGATCACCCATGCCAGACGGCTCGCTGCTTCGTGGGAACGCAGGGCGAAGAGATTGCTCAAGCAACTCGAGAGGACCGAGAGCCGGATGGTCGTTGCCCGCCAGAAGATGGAGGGCTGGTGGGAGAAGGCGGAGGTCCAGCTTGCTGAGGCCAACAGGATGATCGAGCAACACGAGCAGGCCCTCGAGTCCCTGCGGAACGAGAACGAGATACTGACCGAAACGGTCGTGCCGCAACTGACGGCTGCCAACCGGATGCACCTGGAGCGGTGGAACGCAGAAGTCGCCGTCCAGGTGCGGCGGCAGGTGGCCCTTGCACCGGAAGGTGACCGATGAACGCTCTCGAGAAATCCTTGTCCAACTGCCGTGCCCTGGTGAGGACGGCCAACGAGAATGCCCTGCAGTTGAAGGCGTCCGGGAGCCTGTCAGCAGGAATGGTCGATTCCGGCGGCATGGCTTCGTTTTCTGCTTGGCAGAATCAAGCGAGGTACCGCGAACGCTACAGCCTCTTCAGGGGAGTGCTCTATGCTGCGATCAACGCGATTGCGATGGCCGGGGCTCAACAGCCGGTATGCGTGGCAACGAAGAAGGACGAGGGCAAGAAGAAGGGAAAGGAAAAGCCCAAGGAGCAAAAGTCGTTCAACAAGGATTTGCTTCCCAGGTGGCTCAAGGAGGTGGACGAACTGGAGGTGGAGAAAGACCACCCGTTGATGGAGACGCTGGAGGAGCCCAATCCCATCCAGAACCGCTTCCAGTTCGTCTACTCGTTCATCGCCAGCTTGAATCTCACCGGGTGGGCCTACATCGTCGGGCAGCAGACGGAGGACGAGGGGTTCGAGCTGTACTCGGTGCCGACCACCTGGATCACGCCCGACCACAGCGACGGCCCGTTTTCCAAGTTCAAGATGAGGAACCCCAACTCGCCCGAAACGGAGGCAGTCGAGTTGACGCGGGAGCAAGTGGCGTTCGCCCACCTGCCGAACCCGGCCGATCCGATGGCAGCCCTCGCGCCGGCTGCCAGCCAGATGCCGGCGATCCGGGTCGACGACCACATCTGGTCGAGCCGGGAGAAGTTCTTCGAGAACGGAATCTTTCCCGGTGCCCTGGTCACCGTCGGGCAGGACCCGTTCAGCGAGGGAAAGGTTCGGCCGAGGTTGACCGGCCCGCAGCGCCGGCAGGTTTACGCTGCGATCAAAAAGCTGATGGGAGGAGTGGCCAACTACGGCAACCCGGCGATCGTCGACGGGATGATCGAGAAGGTCGAACGGCTGTCGATGAGCAGCCAGGAGATGGGATGGGACCGTTCGGAGAAGTCGACGAAGACGGCCATCCTCTCGGCGTTCTGCGTTCATCCGTACATCCTGGGCGAGGCCGTGTCGGTCGGCGGCTATGCCCAGGTGGCCAACATCGAGAAGCGGTTCTTCGAGCGGGTCAACGCGTTCCTCGACATGCTGGGGAACTTGCTCTCGAACTTCGTCAACCAACTCGGCGGGACCGAAGACGTGGTGGTCTGGTGGGATCGGTTGGTTCCGGTCGACCCGCAGATGGAGTGGAGCAACTGGAAGTTCGGCGTGCAGGAGGGCTTCATCAGCCAGAGCGAGTTCCGCACGAAGCTCGGCCTGCCGCCGGACGAGGACGGCAACCAGAACTTCGTCGGCAGGCAGGCTGCACAGGTGATCCAGCTCCTGATCGGCAAGGCCGACGGCAAGATGACCAAGGAGCAGGCAGAGGCGTTTCTCCGCGGGTGTGGCGTCCCCACCCCGTTGGCGAAGGATATTGCGGGTCCCGAGGTCGAGCCGCCCCAGGAGGCGCCACAGGGGCCCCAGGAGGGAGGTTTCGGCCGAGACGGGCAGGCCCCGCCAGATGCGCAGGGAAACAAGCCCCCCAAGGAGGGAAACAAGCCGGGTGAAGGCATCGAGGGCAAGCCCCCGCCGAAGCCGACGCTGGAGGAAGCAGCCAAGATGCTGAAGATGGTGCCGGTGGACGTCAGCGGCCGGGTCGCTCAACTCCTCGTCGACCGGGTGGCCATGAAATGAAGCAGCATCCAGCCCTCCCCATCATCGAGAACGTGCTGGCCGAGTCGCTGGCGTTGAAGGCCCGCGTCGAGAGGCGCAAGCTCCGGTTGGACATCAGCCGCAAGGTATTCGACCGGCAGGAGAAGCTGCTGCACGAACGGATCGTTTCGGCACTGGCCCCGTTGTTCGAGGAGCAGATCAGGGAGACGGCGGAGCGGCTGCTGGAGCTGGCACCCGGCGAGAAACATCTTCAGGGCCGGCACAACCAGCTGACGCACGGTAGGGGCAGCGGGGGCAGCGGGGAGGGAAGAAAATCTCCGATCAATGAATCGAAACAAAAGGTCGTTCAAGATGCTTTGGGCATGGTCAATGACAGGACCATTTCCTTGATGGAAGAGAATGGCATTCGCATTGTAGACAGCGACCGGGCAGACGTTGGACGAGCGTCCTATCTGAAGTACCAGGGCGTCATAGCAGTCCGCAAGGGAGGCATAAGACACAGCATCTACAGCGAAGATCGAGCAGCAGAACCGATCGACGTCGTGCATGAAATGGGGCATGCCGTGGATGCTGCATTGTCGTCGAAGATACCTGTTTCCGAAAGAACTTTTGATCAACATGCTTACTGGTCTGAAAAGGGATTGTCTTCCACATTGAGGGCCGACGAAAAGGCCATGAAGCCGAAGAAGCCCGGCCCGTCGTGGGAAGATCCAGTTGGATCTTGGAGCTATGCTTATGGTTCTCCTGAAGAGGCATTTTCAGCATGTTTTGCTGCTGTTCATGGCAATGATGAAAGACACAATGGGTTCAGCATTCAGGATGCAATGCCGAAAACCTACGCCGCAGTAGCCAAGAAACTCAAGTCCAATGGAATCAGTCCACGCAAGCATGTATCTGGGGACAACAAGAAGCATCTATCAAGTGATCTGCTAATCGACACCGGCTTCGATCCCACCAAGACCAAGCACCTGCAGGGACGACACAACCAGTTGACGCATGGTCGTGGCGGTGGGGGATCACAACAGGAGTGGAAGGAATCATTGTCTAGTGAGGAGATGAAGGCTGTCGAAAAGTGGGGAGGTTGGGGAGTGTCCGGTGACATTCGCAGAATGGAAGTTGGGATGCTTCCCAAGGAGGGAACATCTGAAGAGATGTTAGATGCATTTCATTCTGCGATAGATCGAGCACCTGACTGGAATGGTGTGATGTACCGTGGACTGGCTAATCTGTCCCCTCCAGTAGCTGAACAATTCAAAACCGTGGGCAACGAGATTACCTTTGAAGCTTCGGCATCATGCTCGAAGAGGCAGGGGTTGGCATACAGGTTCATCGGGGATGCATTGTCACCCACTAAGCCAGGCAATGAAGATATCGTGCTTGCTATAAAGGCCAAAACGGGAGCTGACTTTTCGGATATCGGGGACAAGATGGGGCCATCTCGTGTATTGAAAGAAGTGGTCGCCCGGCGGGGTTCTCGTTACAGAGTGATTTCGGCGGAGCTGGAAAAGACGGAAAGCGAGCTTAGAGGATGGCCGGTGTGGGAAGTTGAATTGGAGGAGATATGAGCAAGTCTGATGTCACACCAGAATTGGTGAGGCGGTTGGGTGATAGGGAACATCATTCTCTATTCTACAGTTTCTTCCAGTCTAAGTTGACCAAGCACCTCCAGGGCCGGCACAACCAGTTGACGCATGGTCGTGGCGGTGGGGGTGGAGGTGCCAAGAGGCAGCCTGGCAAGATTTTGGCAACGAATCCGAACCACGATGGAGAGCCGGGCAATTCGTATGCAAAGGAATGGGCTGATCAAGCGAAAGGGGGAACAGATGAGCAGAAGCTGGCAGCCAAGCTGCTGACGAAGACAAAATATCTTGAAGGAACCCGCGTGCTTGTTGATGAGAACGGTCATCCTCAAGCAATGTACAATGTTCAGACAGCGGGCAAGGGAAAGCCCTTCGGTGGCAAGCATCGAGCAATCAAAGACGTCGATGGTGACTATGTAGAGATACAAGCAGTTGCGACGGCTCCCGACAATCTCAAGTCGGGAGGCCAAAAGGGGTGGGGCACTGCGGCGATGGAATCTGCTTTGAAAGATGCCAAGTCTGCCGGAGCTCGTTATGTCACGTCCTATGCTCAATCTCCCGGCGGCGAACATCTGTTGAAGAAACACGGATTTCAACGTGGGCACAAGAAGAAGCCATACTACTACTTGGAACTGAAGAAGCAGAAACAGTTTCTTCTGCCGCAAGACCTCCGCAAAGCCCCCACCACATCCATATCTCTTCTTCCCCTTGCCTTCGATGCCAACGACCCCCGCTGGAAGAACGAGATGGTCGACCGGTTGCTGCCCGAGATGGCACGGTCGATGCTCGAAGCGATGCATGCCCAGATGATCGAAGCCGGAGTCGATCCCACCAAGACCAAGCACCTGCAGGGCTGGCACAACCAGTTGACTCATGGACGAGGCGTCGGCAGAAGAAGAATCAGCGATCATCCGGGCATGGTGCCGGCGAAACGGGCCGGAAAGAAATGGGTGTTGGAGAACGGAAAGCCTCTTCCCAAGCATGTGGGATATGTGCCGCCCAAGTGGAAGAATGTCAAGGTCAGCACCGATCCAAAGGATGATGTACTTGTTACCGGATTTGACGAGAAGGGCAGAAGTCAAGCAAAGTATTCTGCATCCCACAACATGAAGGCTGCAGCAGCAAAGTTTGCCAAGACCGCGGAATTGAGAAAGAAGCAAGACGCGTTGAGAAAAGAAATCAACAAGGACATCAAGAACCCGAAGCTCAAGGAACGAGCTGCCTGCATGAGATTGATACAAGCGACGGGCTTGCGCCCCGGCAGCACGCGCGATACTCTTGCTGACAAGAAGGCTTATGGGGCGACTACTCTCGAAGGAAGGCATGTTCGAACGGTTCGGGGAAAAGTACATCTCAAGTTCACGGGCAAGAAGGGAGTGAACATCGACATATTGGTCGATGACCCGGTTGTCGCCCGTGACTTGCTCCGCAGAAAGCAAGCAGCTGGGAGCAAGGGACAGCTGTTCGATGCTTCTGCGGGGCAGGTTTTGAGTTATGCCAAGACCAAGGACGGCGGGGATTTCAAGACCAAGGATTTCAGGACGGCGAAGGGCACGACCACAGCCATCAAGAAAATAAAGTCGATGCCCAAGCCGGCCAACGAGAAGGAATACAAGAAGGCGGTCAACGATGTCGCCAAGCAGGTTTCGAAGGTACTTGGAAACACGCCAAAGGTCGCACTGCAGGCGTACATCGATCCGACCGTGTTCTCTGGTTGGCGGAACTCTGCAGGGATATAATAAACAGGAGGAATGGGCCATGGCAGAAATCGAAGGCTTGGAATCTGATGTTCATTTCGGCGAGATCGGGCAGCCCTTGCCCGATTGGCGCGAATTTGATTTTGTGGACATCGATCCCGATGATGAAGAGCTGGAAGAAACTCCTGCAGATGTGGTTGCCGTGCTCGGCTTCGACCCGCTGGAGTTGGAAGACGAAGAGGTCGAAGGAGAAAAACACCTCCAAGGACGGCACAACCAGTTGACTCATGGTCGAGGAGGTGGTGGAGGCAGTTCTTTCGGTGCTTTCAACACGGTGCGTTCCAAGAAGGAACGATTCCCGCCCGTGTCAAACGACCCGGCTCCTGGGAAAGATTACGAGTATCATGCTACGACGGCCAAGAACTTGCCGGCCATAGCTGAAAACGGTCTGGAAGCATCGAGAAACTCGTGGATCTCAGTGGCACCCCACCTCGAGGCTGCTCATTTCTGGGGATCCATGGTGGGCAACGAAAGGTCGGCCCCGGATCAACCCGTGATGCTCCGAATGAAGCGAAGCAACGTCAAGCACGGAAGCGTGGACGACGACGGCATGCTGAGTTACGACAAGACTCCGGAACTTGACAAGGATTCGACGAGGGAGCATGTGATAACGAGAAGCGTGCCCTCGACGAACATCGAGATGTATTTGGACGGCACGTGGATCAACTTGGGTCGATTGTCAAAATGAGAGTCACAGGAGTAGCACATGCCCAGCACAGCATCAGAATGGTTGGCCGAGAGGCCGGGAGCCCTGGCTGAATTCGAGGAAATGCTCGCCGATTCCGGACTGCCCCTGGATGTGCTGACTGAGTACCCGGATTGGATGAAGCAGTCGGTGGCCGACCGCCTCGTCGAAACATTCGAGCAGCCCTACTGGGACGACATCGCCGAGACGTTTTCCGGGGATGCCGAGCGGTGGCTGCAAGCTGGACTGAGAGACGGCTTGTCGATCAGGCAGATGGCCCAGCGGATGTCCCAGGACTTCTCCGGCGGCAGTTACAAGTACGCCGTCAACCGGGCCACGAACATCGCGAGAACGGAGGCCGGCCACGCGTTGAACGCTGCCAGAAAGGACGGAATGAACCGGTTGATGGCTGATGTTCAATCGCAACTTGATCCGCGCATGGGCGGCGTGATGCGGCCGGTGTGGCTGTCGGTACTCGGCACGACTACCCGAGACAGCCATGCCGATTTGGACGGGGTGCCGGCGGACAAGGACGGCATGTGGGAGCTGGCGGGATACCGGATTCCGTGGCCCGGTCACATCAGCCTTCCGCCGTCGGAGCGGTGCAACTGCCAGTGCACGATCGGGATGGATTACGGGCTGCGGGATGAACATGCTCAAGAATTGATCGAGGGATATCATCGGCGAGAAGAGCAGAGATTGCAATCGGAAGAGGAACAAGAGTCGAGGCGCCGTGAACGAGAGGAAGCTCAAGAACAAGATGAATACGACTCTGCTTGGGCAGAAGATCTGGTCATTGAAACTACAGAGCAGTTGGACGAGGTGCAGCGAATCCTGTCCGATGTTGAAGAGAACATGGGCGAACGAACTGCCGGTGAAAGCAGAAGCATCTTGATGCGCCTGCAAGAAAGACTGGCAGCCATCAATGAAGCACTGTACCAGCTTGGCAACTACATCGAAGAAGGATTCGATCCCGAACAGGTGTTGAGTCCAAAGATCGGGGCGAATGCGGAAAAGTTCAGTGTCTTGTCGGAAAGAGTCGAAGAGTTGCTCGTCGAATTGCAAGGAAAGAAGCACCTCCAGGGCCGGCACAACCAGTTGAGCCACGGCCGGGGCGGCGGTGCTCAGATGTCGCCAGATGCGGGCAGTAGTTTTGGTGGTGGGGGAGAAGAACAAAAGCTGCTTTTGGGTCCTGATGGGAACCCCCTATTGCTCTATCGGGGCGGGGAGCCGTCGGAGGATGGTCCGGTCTTCTTGACGACGAGCCAGTCTGGAGCAACTGAATATACTTCAGAAGGGGAAGCAGTAGGAGAGTTCTATATTTCAATGGAGAATCCTCTGGAGCTCGTTGATACTGGGACGAGTCCGGAACTGGTCGAAATTGCGGAGAAGGTCGGGATCAATGATTTTGTCAAGTATCCAGCAGGAGACGTCTACAGCGAAACATTGGAAGGTCTCGGCCCGAGCGAACAAGGAAATCACTTGCCAGATTTGCTCTATTCCAAAGCAGTAAGGGAAGAACTGGCCAAGAGAGGTTACGACGGTTTGCATTTTCAGGACGTGCTTTACGGGGGATACATTGATACTTATGCAGTCTTGTCGAAGAAACAACTAGTTCGACCAGAAAAGGGGGAAAAGCACCTGCAGGGCCGGCACAACCAGTTGAGCCACGGCCGGGGAGGCTCATCGTCTTTGCATGCGATGCATGAATACGAGATAGAAGGAATCGAAGACATCTCGCTGAATTCCGGAGCTTCGAAGTCCCCTGCTGGCAAGAAGATTCTGGCGATGGCCGAGAAGGGATTGGATGCCAGAGACCGTTCGGCCAGGATAAAGAAGAAACGAGAATTGCTGAAGAAGAAGATAGAGGAGATTGCACTCGAAGATCCCGGCAGGGCGAAACGGCTGCAGAGCAAGATCGACACCGACATGGAGATCGAGCTGCAGCAGCAACGAAAGCTGTCTCCCGGGAAAAGGAAGTTGTACATGGAGGCGATGGAGGAGGCCTTGGACAGGATGCCTGAAGAGGCTGTAGAATTGATGCTGCACGGCGTCGACCACATCGAGTTCAGAAATTCGACGAGAATGATCACGGAGGAAGCGAAGCTGGAAGCGAGAATGATGAAAAGCAGAGGGTGGGATGATGCCGGCGACGACGGGGTCGGTGGATTCTACGACGGCGTCACGAGAACGCTCGTTCTCGATTCGGTTCCCCGTGGAATTGGCTTGAACAAGGAGCACATGAAGCAGTTGTATCTGCACGAGATGGTTCACGCGATCGACTATGGGTACATGAGAAAACACGGAAACTACGAAGAACCTTACAGCAGCACCGAGGACTGGTACCAAAGAAGCATGACGGAAGTAGTAGTGCCGACCCTGCGCCAGCAGCGAGCGGTTTTGACGCACTATGCGATGGCAAGCCCGCAGGAAGCATTTGCTGAATTTGGAAGGGTTTTGTACATGAATCCAGATGAAGCGACGGCGGAGTTTCCCATGATGTCGGAAGCTTTTGATGCGATGGACATATCACCCTTGATATAGAAAATCCCATGGCAAAGAAACTGATGGTGCCAGAATTGTTCGTCGACAAAGGACAGCCGGTCGAAGGGTTGTTGGTCGATGTGCTGCAGCCGCCGAGTTACGACCCTGGTCTTGATGTCGATGTTTCCGAAGTTGCAGATGCTTGGAACTTGCCTGCTGGATACACCAAGCACCTCCAGGGCCGGCACAACCAGTTGAGCCACGGCCGGGGCGGCGGTGCTCAGATGTCGCCAGATGCGGGCGGTTCGTCCGGCGGGAGAGAAAAGAGAACAACGCCGGCGACTGAACAAGAGAAGGAATTGGAAAACTATGTGGAAATGATCTCAAGAATGCAGAAAGACAACACCGAAGGGCGGGATATGAAATACGGGGGAACAGAGCACATCGTTCAAGAACTGGGACAGTTCGACGAGGCCCAGCCGAGGCCGGCAGGAATCAAGCAGGGCAGGATGAAAGAGTGCTTCAAGAATGCATTCGATCTCATGCAAGACGAACCCGATGAATACACGTACGTTGAAGGCGTGGCGTTTCCAAAGGGTCTCATTCCGGTGAATCATGCGTGGTGCGTTGACAGGAGCGGAAAAGTAGTCGATCCGACTTGGAAGGATTCGGAAACAACTGCATACAAGGGTGTTCACTTGTCGAGCGAGTTCGTGACGCAAACCGTGCTGTCGAAGGGCTCGTACGAGGTGTTCGATTACATGTCCAAAGAAGGACGAAACATGATCATGAACGGGTTGCCGAAAGGTGCCGTGGCTGATTGAAGAGAGGCATTGACATGAAAAGCCGAAAACAGCTTCTTCAAGAGTTGAAACAAGTGAAGGATGAACTGGAGCACTTGAAGCATCTCCAGGGCCGGCACAACCAGTTGAGCCACGGACGAGGCGGCGGCAGAACTGCTGGCGGAGGCGGGGGAAACGGCGCCAGCGGCGGCTACAAGCCCAAGTTCAACAAAGATGAATGGGCAAAGAAAGACGACCCGAGAGGTGAGTGGGGGGAAATGCCCGTTGCTGAACGGGATGCCATTGCCGACGCGACTCGTTCGGTGAAAGCGAGGCAGAATCAATTGTTGGAAGGCATGCCCCCGCGACCGAACACGGGTGACTTGAAGGCAGACATCGCTGCACGGACCGATCACTTGAAAGACAGGGTCGGCACGGAAGAACGCCAGATCTTGAAGAAGACGATGGACAACTACGCGGATACTCTGGAGAAGGCCGGCATCAAACCGGAGCATGCCAGGGAATTGGTGATGGAAGGAATGGACTGTTTGGCTGCCCAAGACATCGAATCGTTGGGCAGAACTCTTGGCGACCACGGAGTTCGGCACATCTCGGGCAACATCGAGATGGCGGAATCGATCTTGAACAGCCGGCCAGATGCTGTTTCCGCGAAAGAGAATGCGATTGCCCAGACAGCCATGCTGTTCCACGACTCCGGTTACATGACTCCCCCAAGCCAGAACTTCCTGGATGAAGGGCACCCGAGATGGTCGGCACAGCACTTCGACGCGAACGTTCGGCCGCTGGTCGAGAAGGCCATGGGCACGAAGGCTGTCGGTGAAGTTCAACACATCATCCGCACGCATGATTCGACCGACATGGACTGGGGAAACGACCCGGTGGCATCGGCGTGCCGGGTTGCGGACAACATGGCTTTGTTCCGCAGGGAAAAGCTGCCCGGGGTGTTCAAGCAGGTGGACGGCAATCTTCAGGTGCTGAAGGACGTCGGTTCGAAGAGAATATCGGTCGAAGAGGGCCAGAAACGGATGCGGAAGAACATTCAGGATTCCGGGCTTCCGCCGCGGATGAAAGAGCAGATGATGCGGGCGGCCAACGAGACGAACAAATACACGGCCAAGTTCACCCTGGGGATGTTGGGCGGGGAAGTCGCTGGAGTCAGTTGGACGAGGGGCCATGTGAAGGTCAAGATCAAGGAAAGCCCAGAAGTAACCGAGTTGAACAAGCTGGGAGAGTTCGACCAGAGACAGTTTGCCAAGTTGGCCGAAACTTATGGGTATCCGAAAGATTACTTCAAGAAGTCGCTCTCGTTCGAATTCAAGAATCCCAAGACGGGACAGGTCGTGCTCGAATCGGAAGTGGAACGGTTCCGAAAGGCGTTGATTTCCGCGATGCGGAAGATGCAAGCAGCCCAGAGGAAGATGAAACGAAACTTGTACGGGGAATACAATGAGCAAGCCGATACACCGAAACCCGATGAAGCGAAGCAGCCCTGACACGGTTGCCCTGGGCGATGCTGTCGAGCACCGGTTCCTCAATCTCTGCCAGTCGTGGCTCCGGATACGCGGCGAATGCTTGCCGATTCCCAATGACATCGATTCAGCCATGCTGTTGTGGCGGAGGATGATGGTTCGCCACAAGCAAGGAGTGTTGTTGAACACCGACGATGAAGAACGGGCTTTGAAATTGCTTGCCCAGTGGACGGTTGACATGAACTGCGACCTGCGGGGACAGGACCGCAAGAAACTGGAGTGGAGGGAATGAACCATGCCGAAAATGCCGAGAATCGCAGATGTCAGTTGTTCACGCCTCCGGTTCGAGCCGGGCGACCGCATCCTGGTGAGAACTACCCACCGGTTGAACAGCGACGAGCAGAAGAAGCTCTGCAAGACCATTCGGAAGTGGGCTGGGTGCGAGGTTGAGGTGCTGATCTACTGCTTGCTCGACATGGACATCGAGCCCACGACTTGTGCAGGGAGGCCGATGTGAGCAAGCCAAACGGCTACCGGGATGTGCTGAAGAGCGACGAGGACTTGGCCATCTTTCTGCGGGGGATGGCCAAGTTCGACCGCGAGTTCACCGAAGCAATGGCCGAGAACAAGGACTTCACTCTCAGAATCGAAGTTCATGGTTGCCGGGGCAAGCTGAACCACTGCCGGGTCTACTCGGATTCTTTTGAGCGGCCGAACGGGGTTTCCAGGAGTACAGGCCGCGTGGTCAGCTGAAATTGCTGTTTCATTGTGTTTGCACCGTTTGTATACTGAAGACGTTCAGAACGTCTAGGTGCTCAAAAGAGACTGCGGCGTTTTCGATTCAACCGCAATCTCTTTTTTGGGATGAACACAATGGGCAAGAATGTCACGTTCTACTTGGGTCCTGCAAACGGACTGGCTTCCCGCCAACTCACGATCACCCGCCACATGGTAGCCGGAGATGATTCGGCTCCTGCGGCCCAGCACGATGCCGACGCCGGGGCTGCTGCCACCGAAGTCAGCGTGTCCCTGCCGGGTTCCCGCATCTGGCAGGCGAAGCTGGTTGACACGAAGACGACCGGGGAAGAGTCCGATCCGGACATCCTCAACTTCCACACGGGCGACACCCAGTTCCCGGGTCCCCGTTCTGGCGACCGCTTGAGCATTCTCTCGATGGAAGACCTGAGCTCGAGCAGCTCCAGCACATCGAGCAGCCAGAGCAGCTCCAGCCAGTCGAGCGTGTCGAGCCAGTCGTCCGGCTCGAGTTCCAGCAGCTCGTCCAGTTCCAGCCAGTCGTCCAGCTCCAGCAGCTCGGCCAGTTCCAGCAGCCCGTCGAGCTTCTCCAGCTCCAGCCAGTCGAGCTTGTCCAGCTTGTCGAGCCAGTCGACCAGTTCGAGCAGCGAGTCGAGCCAGTCGAGCATCTCGACCTCGAGCAGCAGCCAGTCGACCAGCTCCAGCGTTTCGAGCTCGTCCTGGTCGAGTGAATCGAGCAGCGCCAGCAGCACGAGCGAGTCGAGCCAGTCGAGCATCTCGACCTCGAGCAGCAGCCAGTCGACCAGTTCCTCGAGCTGGTCCAGCCAGTCCTAGAATCGGAGGACAGATGAATGCCTGTTGAAAAACACCTGCCCGCAGGGCAGTTCAACAACGTGATCCGGCTGATCAAGCTCGGATCGATCGACCAAGTCAAGTCCCTGAAGACCGCCACCTGGAACGCCATGAAGCGGCTGGACGTCAGCCGCAACAAGGCCGTTGCCAGGGTTAAGGTGCCGAAGGGGTCCGATCAAGTCGACATCGGCTCGCTGATTGCCTGGATGGGCAAGATCGAGCCGGGCGACAAGAAGGCCGTCGAGCAGGTAGTGGTCATCGATGCCACTGCCTGCCGCAGGGTCGATGGATGATGCCGATCCCGAAGCCGAAAACGAACGAGTCGAAAGACGCTTTCATCGCCCGCTGCATGGCTGATCCGGTCATGGCGAGTGAGTACAAGGATGGCAAGCAGCGGGCAGCTATCTGCTATTCTCAATGGAGAGGAAAGAGCATGACACCCAACGAACAACTGTTGGCAGCCATCCGCCAACGCAGCAAGAAACAGACCCCGTTCGGCCGCGGCATCCTCACGGCCGACCGGTACGTCAAGGGCCTGGCCGACGCCATCGGGTTGGATGCTTGTTACAAGCACATGTCCAGCCGCCAGCAGTCGTTCGACGACCTGGTGCAGAAGGCATCTGAAACGCTGGTCTACTCCAACGACGACATGGTGCTGGAGGAAGCCACGGCGACGGCTTCGCGGTTCAAGGCCATGATGGAAGGGGCTCCAGACGGGACCGAGTTGCCGAAGAACACGCTGATGGTCTTCCGGCACAAGTTGACTACCACGACGGAGGACCGGGACCGGGACATCCTCCACGCGATGGGCATGGAACTGGACCCGAAGATGCTGCTGCTCTGGCAGCACGTCCACACGATGCCCATCGGCAAGTACATTTACACCTACGACCAGAACGAGAAGTCGATCTCGGTGGTCTCGACGATCATCGACATGAACGAGACGACCCACGACGCGGCCGTGATGGTCGACAACGGCATGGGCCGGTTCAGCCACGGGTTCCGGGCACTCGACTTCGAGAAGCGGAAGTCGAAGAGCGGCAAGGAGTCGGGCGGATTCGAGATCCACCGGGCCGAGATCATGGAGGAGTCGCTGGTCAGCGTGCCGGCGAACCCGGATGCCCAGACTGAAGAGGTTCTGCTCTCGTTGGTCGAAGGTGGCAAGCTCACGTCGCCCGTGATGAAGGAGTTTGGCCGCCAAGTCCGGACGAAGCAGAAGACGCAGGTCGCCGTGCCGGGAATCAAGTTCCGCGAGCGGCTGGGCGACTACCAGCGGGAGTTGCAATGCACGAGCCTGTCCGATCTGAAGTCGGCGGTCGACGCCGGCTTGATCGGCGTAACCGAAGAGGAGGGGAATCATGAGGACGAGCCAAGAACTGAGGCGGGCGGAAGCGGAGGAGAAAAGGGAGCAGCCGACGCATCAAAAGAAGCCGATGGCGGTGGACGAAAAGCAGAAGACGGAGGAGAGGGATCGTCCGGTGACGAGAAAGTGAAGTGCCCGAAGTGCGGCAGCACGAACATCAAGGACGGCAAGTGCCAGGACTGCGGAGCCGAGTTGCCGGCTGCCAAGGAGCCGATGAAAGATGCCGAGCCGAACGGCGAGAAGGCCACCGAGGCGGAACAGGAACAGCAGCAGAGGGCCAAGGGCAAGAACGTCAAGTGCCCGAAGTGCGGCTACACTGCACCGATGAACTACTGGTCGCCGGGTCGGGGCGACGGCGGGTACAAGTGCCCGGAATGCAAGGCCGACATGTCGTCCGTGTTCCCCGAGTCGTTCCGAAGCCCTCCTGACGACGAAAAGAAACCCAAGAAGGATGCCGAGCCGAACGGCGAGAAGGCCGGCCGGGTGCTGTCCCGAGCCAACGAGTCGAAGATCCGCGAGGCCCTGGCCGATCTTCGGGAAGCTCACAACACCCCTGAGTTGGCCCGTCCACTGAGAGTGCTGATTCATTCGGCTTACTCCAGCCTCGACGCGGTAGTCGGAACGCTGGGCGGCGAAGGAAAAGCGGGTGAACAGGAGTTGGACGTGAAGGCTGCGGCTGCCCTGTTCATCTCCGAAGCGGGACCGGAAGAGAGAAAGCGGATGTCGGAAGTGCTCCAAACGCTGGAGGACATCGACAGGCGAAACAAGCGCACCAAGCGCTTCAAGGAGTTGACACGCTGCGAAGGTCGTGGCGGTCTGAGTGAATGAGCACCCCGTGACCGAAAGGACAGACCATGAAAGTCACCCAGATGCTCAAGACGTGGCTCGTCAAGAACTGCGACATCGAAATCGATGCCGAGGACGACGAGTTCACGAAGGCCGCTGCTGACGCACTTGTGAGCGGCGAGCTGACGGCGGCGAAGTACGCCGAGTTGATCAAGGACGAGGACGACGACGAGGCCGACGAGTTCACCAAGCGGTTCGACCGCTTGGCCGACTCGATCGAAACCCTCACCAAGTCGATCATCAAGTCCGAAACCGAGGAAGAGGAGGAAGAGGAGGATGAGCCGGAAACTCCTCCGAAGTCCACCAAGCCCAAGACGAAGGGATCGTCTGAGATGGGCAGGAAGATCGCCGGCATGAGCGGCGGGACCGAGAATGCCCCCCGCGTCAAGGCGGCGGTCGAGAACTACGACCGTTCCCGCAAGGGAATGGTGTATCCGGAGACGACCAAGGCCGGGCGTCCCCACCCGTTGGCCGGCAAGCTCGTTTCGGATTGCGACCGGAACATCGACGAGCCGAGCGAGGCCGACAAGGCGTTGGCAGGAGTTTGGGCCAAGTACCAGATCTTGTGCGCCACGCCGAAGCTGGCCGGTTCGCCCGACCGGGCCTTCGAGAAGCTGTCCGAGCACGAGAAGTCGTTGCTCCAGACGCTGGCCGAGGACGAGATGTGGGACGCGTCGGCAAACGAGCGGACGCGGTCGCAGAAGGGCTACACCGGTGGCCTGAAAGCCCTGATCGACGACTCGACCAGCGGCGGCCTGGAAGCCGCCCCGATCGTGTTCGACGACCAGGTCATCACCACGCCGTTGCTCTATGGCGAGCTGTACCCGCTGGTCACGACCAAGACGATCGATCGGGGCCGCCGGATCGAGGGTGTGGCAACCGGCACGGTCACGGCCTCCTGGGGTGGCGTGGATGACACGGCTGTCTCGCTGTTCAACACGGCGAGTTACGTGTCCGCTTTCGACACCACCATCTACCGGTGGGAAGGCGCGGTGCGGATCGGCTTGGACTTCCTGTCCGACACGCCGATCGACTTCGGTGCCCACATCACTGCCCAGTACGGTGAACGGTTGCTGGAGGACTTGGACGACGTGATCGCCGTCGGAAACGGGACGACCCAGCCCGAGGGCATCATCAACAAGTCCGGCACCACGTCGGTCAACTTCGGCGGTGCGACCAGCATCGGCAACTACGAGTCCCTTCGGTTCGGTGTTGCCAAGTCGGAACACCGGCCGAACGTCAGGGCGTCCGCAGTCTTCTGCGGCACCGAGACGAGCTACCAGAGGGTCAAGTCCCTCAACGTCGGCACCGCCGATGCTCGCCGGCTGTTCGCCGGAGGGTCGACCAACGTCGGCACCTACGACGATTACAGCATCATGCAGCGGCCGTACAAGATCAATGGAAGTCTGTCCAACCAGCAGATTTTCTATTGCATCTTGGCCCGCTACCGGATGTACCGCCGGAAGGGTTTGGCCATCCGGACCAGCACGGAGGGCGACACGCTCATCCGGCGAAACGAGATGCTCATCGTGGCGATGGCCCGCTACGGTGGACAGCTCGAGAGAGGGGCATGCGCCGCCGTCACCACAACGGCTCCTGCGTAAGCCCGAGCCCCGGTGGGGAAGGGGCCAACATCGTATTCCCCGCAGCGCCGCCTCGGCAGGTTCGGTTCTTCACTGCCGGGGCGGCTATTTTCCCTTGAAGAACCGCTGCGAGGAATGAACCAATGCCAACGACGAAAGAAACTGCTGCCAGCTTGCCACCGTTCGGGATCGAAGCCGATCACCCGAGAAACAGCGACTTGCTCATCCAGTCGATCCCTGGTTGCAAGCTGCGGTCGGCCATCGGTGCCAACAAGCCGGTGCACCCGAGTGCCAAGGACAACGAGGAGCGCCGGCGGTTTCCGATGGTACCCCGCGATCAAGCGACTGCCCTCGGACAACTGCCACCGCTGCCCGGGATGAAGCTGCATGTCAATCCCGAGAAGCTCACGTACGTGATCGAGGACCCGCTGTACGAGGACGAAGAATTGATGGAAATTCTTCAGCAACGGATGGAAGCCTCCGGGATGCCGGTGTCGGGCGAGCTTCGCGGGGTTGCTCCGCAGAAGGGCACGCTCGACGTTCACCGGATGAAGACGCTTTGCCGGGAACTGCTCAACATCATCGAAGCCGGCGAGGCCAGGATGGTCAAGGGAATCAAGCCCGATCTCGAAGACATCAACGAGATGCCCGGAAACTACCTGCTCAACCCCGGTGCGCGCATCCCAAACAGCCAGCCGCAGTTCGAGAAGGACATGCCCGAGTACGTCGAAAACCTCCGCAAGGTTGGTGGATGAAATGCCCGCTACCAAGGGAATGCCGTCTGCAGCGGTCCTGGCTACCCGGGAAAGAAGGGCAGCCAGGAATGCGGAGAGAAACGTTGAGATCAAGTGGTTCATCGACGAAGTGAGCCAGAAGATCCAGTTGAGCGTGTTCCAGCGGGTGAGGATGGCTACCTCGTTCGTCAAGGACCAAGTGGTGAGGAACATCAGCCGGCCGGTAACAAAGATGACCAGTCCCAGAACCGGACGGATCGTGGTCACGAACAGGTCCAAGAAGGGCGAGTACCCGAAGGCTGACACAACCCTGCTGCGGAAAACGATCTTCGAGGAAGTGAGGAAAGTCAGCGAGAGCATTTCCGACGGTTACATCGGAACGCCGCTCAAGTACGGGTTGATCTTGGAGACGAGCAAGAGGCTCGACAGGTCGTTCCTGGCCAGGACGGTGAAAGAAAACATGGCAAACATCCGCAGGATCATCGACGGGCCGATCAAGTGAGCATCGCATCAGCCGACATCCAGAAAGCAATCGTTGCCCGGTGGAACGCTTCCGGGTTGAACGACGAGTTCACCGGCTTGGGAGGATCGCTGCCGGTGCTGCTCGAACAAGAACAGGAACCCGGAACTACCTATCCGTATTGCGTGATGGAGTTGCCGACCACCAGCGTGGCCACCAGGATGTCCGCCTCGACCGGCAAGAGGCAGATCAGGGACGTCGGACAGACGCTGCACGTGTTCGCGGGAGTGGTTGACGGGGACAGCCGGTCGGCCAAGCAGATCGCAGCGTACTTGGCCGAAGAGTTGATGAAGGTTTACGGAGGACACCCGACCGATGCTCCGGACGGCCTGTCCTTGGACAACGGCAACGTGCTGATCGTCCAGTACGTGACCGACTACGGTACCAGGATCGGGGACGACGAGTACCAGTGGACGGTCGAATACAACATCCGAATCGATGTACCAGTCATGGTGTAGGAGAAAATCATGGGACGAAGCATCAGCGGTTCAAAACTCACGCTGAAGATGGTCGGAACCCTCCGGAACACGCTCACCGACGCATCCATGCCGAGCGTGGCATCGCCTGATTTGAGCTATGCCAAGACACTCGCGTCCGGGATCGGGGTCGATCAAGCAAACCGTTCATGGATGAGCGAAAACAGGACCTTGGAGAATACCCACCAGGACACGTTCGATCTTTACGACATGTCCGGCGTGGACATCGGAGCAGGGGCCGGCTTGGATGCCCTCGGACAGGACATCGTGTTCCAGGAAATCGTGGCCATCGCCATCGTCAACGAGAACGCTGTCACGGCGGCAGGGCAGTTGGAAGTGTTCCCGTCGTCGTCCGAGGGCTGGGACCCGATCGGAAGCCACACGGTGGCAAACGGGGGAGCATTGCGGGGTGGGGGCGTGCTGTTCATGGCACAGCCGGCGACCGATGGTTTCGACGTCGATCCCGACAGCAGCCACCGAATCACCTGCCGGGCATCGGGCGGATCGGTCACTTATTCGATCTACATCTTCGCCCGCGACGACGACGCAGAATCCACCTCGAGCAGTTCGAGCAGCGTGTCTTCGAGCAGCGTGTCTTCGAGCAGCACGAGCAGCAGTTCGAGCAGCCAGTCGACGTCCAGCATTTCGACCAGTTCGAGCAGCGTCTCGACCAGCAGCCAGTCGAGCTTCTCGTCGAGCAGTCAATCGAGTTCAAGCCAGTCGACCAGTTCCAGCAGCCAGTCGACCAGCTCGAGTGAATCTTCCAGCAGTCTGTCAAGCCAGTCCTAACTGACAAGGAGTTGATACCATGACAAGTGAAAACAGCCTTACCGGCCGCAACGGCAAGTTCGTCGTTGACGACACGCTGGTAGCACGGGTCACCCAGTGGGCCGTCAACCCGACCCTGGCATCGTCCAGCGAGTGGGGCGACTCGGACTCCGCTGGCTACACGAACCGGGCCGCCGGCCGCCGGGATGCCACCTTCACGGCCGAAGGAAAATTCGATACCTCGGACGAGGTTTACGACTTGTTCCAGCCGGAAGACATCGCCGCCTGCGTGCTCTGGCTCGATGCGTCGTCTCTCTACTGGGACTTCCCAAGAGCCCTGTGCAACGACTTCAACCTGACGGTGAACATCGACACCGAGGACGTGATCGGGTGGACGAGCAACTGGGGTGCCGACGGCATCTTCTACCGTCCCGGCCAATCCGGTGCCACCAGCAGGTCGCTTCCCTCGTAGTTGATCGGTTGGGACTGGCATGACAGACGACGAGATCAACGTGGTTCACAGGATCGAGCATCACGTGCTCCGGTCCTGCCCGTGCGTTGCGTGTGTTGCAGAGCGGAAGCGGCGGGAGCCTTCCTCCCCCGATTCTCCTCGAGTGAAAACCCTTCCTGTGAGCATCGCTGCCCTCATGGGCTACATCAAACGCTCCCCCGAAGGCTCGGTCGCGTCCAATCTGCACGAGAAGAAGAACTGAGAAGCGTTTCAACAACTTACTCCAACTGCGAGGGAAGAGCGATGCCTGACGACATGGCCAGGGCACTCGGTGCCGGTTCATCCACGACCGTGAAGATCGGGGGAAAGGATTGCACCGTCCGCCCGCTGAACATCCGGGAACTGACTGAAGCCGAGCGGGACTGCTTGCAGCGGTACCGCAGGAGTTACCTGGAAACGTGGCAGCAAAACTTGGACTTGCTGCCCGAAGGCAGCGAGATGCTTCGCGAGAAGATCGAGGAAGCTGCCCGGTGGGACGTCGACGACCTGCCGCCGAAGTGGGCCTACGACCCGAGGCAGATCGAGTTGACGGCCGGGCTGAAGAACTGGATCAAGAACGAGATGAAGTTGGAAGGCAAGACCGACAACGAGCGGCTGCAGCGGCTGGTCACCACTGCCCTCGACCAGGGCGTGCTCTCCGAGAAAAAGTACAAGGAGTTGACGAGCAAGGAGCCGAAGAAGGCAAAGGTGCCCTACGTCAACTGGTGGATCACGGGCTCGTTCGACGGGATGATCACGTTCGTTTGGCTTTGCTTCCGGCCGAACGGTGTCACCCGCGAAGAAGTAATCGATGCCCTGGGAGACAACCCGAGCCTGCTGGCCGACACGAGCCGGCAGATCGAGGAGTTGAGTTCGCCGGCGTCGGGAAATGGTTAGGGCTCGCCTCCAAGAGCACAGAGGAGGAAGGGGGCGAGCCGGTTGATCCTCCAGCCGGGCTGGTGTTCGGCTTGCGGCCGTACGACCTGCGGGTGTTGACCGACGATCCCTGGATCGGAGGGTTGGGCCACCCGATCGAAGCGGTCGCGAACATGACGATCGACCAGGTGCTGTTCCTGCTGACCGACAAGAAGTTCTTGAAGGGGCAGGGCGGAAGAACGAGGACGGTGAAGACCGTGCCCGTGGACAAGGACGGGCTGGCATCGGGCAGGGCTGCCGACGGCACGCCGATTCGTGCGAGGATCGGCGGGAAGTCGAAGGTTCAGATGCTGTGGGAACAGAAGCAGCAGAGGGAAGTCGAGAAGAACCAGTCCAAGAAACGCCGGAGGCGGAGGAGAAGTTAGATGGGTCTGCTCATCGGTGAAGCACTGTTCCGGGTTCGCGGAGACGCCAGCGGCTTGCGTCAAGACTTCTCGCAAATGA
>Ga0180432_10001207_pt1 | contig 41240 bp, 29 predicted proteins | sample SS_ome_10_FD_132414 | JGI IMG/M metagenome (GOLD analysis project Ga0180432, IMG submission 132414) | Hypersaline lake sediment archaeal communities from the Salton Sea, California, USA - SS_1_MS_2 metaG | ecosystem: Environmental > Aquatic > Non-marine Saline and Alkaline > Hypersaline >... | reverse complement strand
TTTAACTTAGATGTTGACCATATACAAGCTAGAGGCAATAATGCCGGTCCTGGTACTATTTATGTTGAAAATTATTCTACATCTCCCGACTATCAAGGCGGTAATCTATATATAGATAATAACAGTGAACTAATTACATATGGAGCTGATTTTGAAGCTCAAGACTACACATTCAATGACATTTATATCGGATCAAATGTCCAATTACTGATGAAGGGTAATACTGAACAAAACCGCGGAGTAACTTTTGAAATGACAGGTGATTTTACATTAGAAGAAGGAGCTAATCTATATGGAGTTGAACAAGGCTTTTCTTCTGGACTAGGCAGCGGAGCAGGAAGCCAAGGGGTAGGTAACTGCGGAGGCGGAGGCGGCGGTCATGGAGGTGTAGGCGGTGAAGGGCAGGACGATGGAGTAAACGATGAAACGCCCGGAGGTAGTTCTTACGATTCATCAATACAGCCTACTTATCTAGGCAGTGCAGGAGGAATAAGCGGAACTGGAGCAGCTGGAGGAACCGGCGGAGGCACAGTTTCAATAATCACAGATACAGGAAATGTAATTATAAATGGAGAAATAAATGTTAGTGGAAGTGATGGCGAAGTAACAGGAGACAGCTCTGGTGGTGGCGGTGCAGGCGGCAGTATATATATTAAAGCCTGTGATATAAACGTTAGCTCAACAGGAGTCATAAAAGCCGAAGGTGGTAATGCAGATATTGGAGATCCAACTTATAAGGGCGGCGGTGGCGGCGGCGGAATAATAGTATTAGCACATACATGCACTGATACTATCACTATTGACCCTGCCTCAACTATAAGCAGAACAGAAGGAACAGGATTCCATGCTGGTGGAGAAGGCATATACGGTGCCTACGGTATTCCTCAAATATATCTGCAAAAACAATATAAAATTACAGACATCGAACTACCTGTAGGAGGTGAAATATCTGAAAAAGCTATTAAATTCAAATTCAATGTTGCAGATCCTGATGCTACAGCAACATTAACTCCTCAAATTGAGATACAGGTGGCTGGAGAAAATGAAAGTTTTGATCTAACAAATATCATACAAGGATCAAGTGTTGAATGGACAGGAGGAGATCCAGTCCAGCTAGAAATAGATGTGACAGCAAATAACGGAGAAGCTACACTGCAGGGTAAAGGAAATCCAAGATCAAATATACTTGGTATTACTTCAGATGATCTTACTTATGGTGAAGATTATAAATGGAGAGGAAGAGTTGCAGATGAAACTGGAATGGTAAGTGACTGGGTAGATTTTGGAAGTAATAATGATGGAGTTGATTTTCAAATAACACCCGAAGGTGATGGTGGTGATGACGATGATACGGGAACATGTGGAAATGGCACTATCGAAACTTCTAATAATGAACAATGTGATAGTACTCAATTAGGAGGCTTAAGTTGTACAGATTTCGATTCATTCATCGGTGGTAATTTAGCTTGCAGCAGTGATTGTACTTATGACACAAGTGATTGTTATGGTAGCGTACCTGTATGCGGGAATGGAATAGTAGAGGTAGGAGAACAATGCGATGGTGGAATTGGAGACGCATTATGTACTGATTTCAGTTTCACTGGAGGCACGTTAAGCTGCAGTGATACTTGTACTTTCGATACAAATCAGTGCACTTCAGACTCACAAGATGGTGACATACCTGCAGTATGCGGTAATGGTATTGTTGAAGTTGGTGAACAGTGTGATAATGACATAGGCGATTCAACTTGTCAGGATTTTGATGACTTTACTGGTGGAACTCTAATCTGCAACAATGAATGTCAGTTAGATACTTCAAATTGTATAAAAGATCCTGAATGCGGTAATGGTATTGTAGAACCAGGAGAACAATGTGATGGCGACACAGGAGATCTAACATGCAAAAGTTTCTTTGGCTATATCAACGGAGAATTAATCTGTAATGAAAGCTGTGAATATGACCTATCTAGCTGCACAAGAGGAACAAGTGAATCAATAATAAACCTTCCTGTAACTGGTTCTATGAAAAATGTTATTACAATAGCATTAGATACACTCTCTATTATCCTAGCAATAATATCCATACTTCTAGCTTTCCCTAGTATATTAGTAAAAAGAGAAAAGAAACCTTGGGGACTTGTTTACGATAAGAATACAAAGAGACCTGTCGCATTTGCTGTAGTAAGATTATTCTCTAAAAAGAATAAGTTAATAGCTCAAAAAGTAACAGATCTTGAAGGACGCTATGGTTTTGCTGTAGGAGAAGGTGAGTATAAACTCAAAGTTAATCATGACAGTTATAAAGAATATGAAATCAAATTAGAAATCGATAAAAAGTCCAAGGGTACATTAAACAGAGATGTCGAATTAACAGCTGTAAGAGATGTTAAATTCAACTTCATGAGATGGATAAAATCTCAACTTGCCAAAGCAAAGGAGATTTTTCCAAAACTATCTAAATATATGTACATATTCGGATTTGCATTTGCTATATTTGCAATTTTGATTAACCCTGTTATATATAATCTAATCATAATTGCATTCTATGTACTTCTAGCTATATTCTATTTTGTATTTGGAGTAAAAAGAGGATGGGGTAAAGTATATAACAGTACATCTAAAGAAAGCATTGGTTATGCGGCAGTAAGACTCTTTGATGTAAAAGAAAATAAATTAATTGATAATCAAATGACTGATGAAAAAGGTAGATATATGTTCATAACAAAGAAAGGTGAGTATAACTTACTAGCCTCTAAGAAAGGATATACATTCCCATCTAAGAACGTCGATAAAAAGAAAGTTAGAAAAACTTTCTACGGCAGTCTTATAAAAGCAGAATTGAGTAAAGAAAAAGTACTAGGAGTAGATTTAGCTATGGATCCAGTATCCAAGAAAGAATCAGACCTAGTAAGATTAGAAGGCAAAAAAGTTCAGGGTGAAACTAAATTCGGCTCACCTTTTAGTTGAGGTTGGTGGTTGGTAATCAGTAGTCTGTAATCTGTAGTCTGTAATCTGTAATCTGTAATCTGTAGTCTGTAGTCTGTGATCTGTAGTCTGTTTTGTCTCCATTACCTTTCTGCTGTTAAAGGAAACTTTAGATCAATAATAACTCTAGTATTCCTCTTGTGTAAATAAACATCAATCATGCTATAATATCATCCGAATTATAAATTTTATAAATCTCTAATTGAAAAAGAGAGAATTCACAAACAAAAAAGATTTATTAATTGAACTTGTTAAAACAAACTTCAAATTAAGATACAACAATTCATTACTCGGATTTATCTGGGTTCTTTTAAAACCACTTATGACCTTCTTGGTATTATTTATTGTTTTCTCAAAATTTAAAGGTGGGTGGGTCGAAAACTACCAAATGTATCTGCTTCTTGGAATAATAATCTATACTTTTGTAAATGAGGGGATAATTTATGGAATGAACGGGATTCTGCAGACAGCGCATATAATACTTAAAGTAAATTTCCCAAGAGAAATAGCCCTTTCAAGCTCACTAATAATGTCAATTATTAACTTTGTAATTAATATATTTATACTTATAATCTTTTCAATATTCAATCCTGTTGACTCAACACTTTTATCACTGCTATATTTCTTATTTATTATAATAATTATTTTTCTATTCACATACGGTATATCTTTCTTTACTTCAATAATTCTTGTCAAACTTCGTGATCTTGAACATATAACTGAACTTGTAATGCAGCTTTTATTTTATGCAACACCAATATTTTATCCCTTAGATTCTATGCCGGAATCTATCCAGAAGGTAATATCTCTCAATCCTTTAACCATATTGATACAAGCTGCAAGAGAGACATTTATATACGGAAATATTGTAAATATCAGGTCAATCCTTATATTATTTGTAATTGCAATAATAATCTTTTTCGCGGGAAGGATTTACTTTAAACAAAATATTAAAAAAATAGCAGAAAAATTTTAGATTTGTATAAATGAACTAAATTTATCGATACAATGATAAAAACTTATGAGTATTAAAGATGCAGTTACAATAATTATATTAAATTGGAACGGCAAACACTTCCTAGAAAAAAACATAGATTCCATATTATCCCAAGATTATACTAATTATAAAGTTTTAATTGTAGATAACGGGTCAAAAGACGGATCTATAAATTACATAAAAAAAAGAATAAAAAAGGATAAAAAACTATCGATACTTGAGCTTAAAAAAAACATTGGATATACAGGGGGCAACAACAGTGGAATTAGAGAAATATTAAAAAAAGGTAAAAACAAATATATTGCAATTCTAAATAATGATATCAAAGTTGAACAACAATGGCTTAACAATTTGATATCGGGCTTCAATGACAGCAGCATTGGCATATGTACTTCAAAATTACTTCTATATTACCCTTATCAGCAAGTAATACTCATCCCAAGAAAAAATACCCTGCTCGAATCCTTATGTATAAATAATCTTAACTATCATTTACTTGAATACAAGAACGGCTTTGAAAACAAAGGTGAAAGATTACTACTTCCTAAAAAACTTAAAGCTAAAGAAATATATTATTTCGCTGTCCCGTATGATAATCATAAAAATACTGAAATAGGAAGATTAAAAATTAAATATACAGGTGACGATTTGAAACTATTCTCAGGTGAAATAAAAAAGGAAATAAATAAAAATAGCATTATTAAATTAAAACTAAATGGAAAGTATATAATACAAAATGCAGGTACTGATTTTATAAGGAACAAAATGGTATTTAAAGATAAACATTTATTTGAATTTAATAGAGAACTTCCCTCTGGAATTGCAGATGCAGCCTGCGGAGGAGCTATGGCTATACGAGCTGATTTACTTGAAAAATTAGGTTTATTTAAAGAAGAATACTTTCTATATAATGATGACAGTGAGATAAGTTTTAGATACCATAGAGCGGGATTTTTAACTAAGTTTATTAATGATGCAGTATGCTATCATTATTTTTGGGGAAGCAGCAAAGGAAGTGTCACCAAAAATCAAACTTACTATGGAACTAGAAATAGATTATGGTTTATAAAAGAATACTTTGGAATATTTACTTTCTTTTATTATTACTTCCGAACACTTGCTAGAACTTTTATCTGGGGATTAAAGAGCCTATTTGGAAATAAAAATGCAAAAATGTTTTTTACATGCTATATTAAGGCACTCGATGAATCTTTAAAAAGATAATATATAAAATCTTAAAAAACAAATCATGGAGAAAATCCTTATATTTGGCAACGGCCAATTCGGCAACTTTTACAAGAAATTTTTCAACAGTAAAAAAATAAAGAGTAAAATTTCCAAAGCAAACATAACTAAGACAAATCAAATCTCAAAAGCGATAACAAGCTACAAACCCACCGTTGTAATTAATACAGCTGCTAAAACGAACCTAGAATGGTGTGAAGAACATAAACTTGAAACATTCGAGGTAAATTCCCTAGGAGCTGATAATATAGCAAACATATGCGACAAAAAGGGTATCTACTTTATCCATTTATCTAGTGGTTGTATATTCTTAAGTAAGAATAAAAATGACAAAAAGAAAGAAGACGATAAACCAAATCCTGTATCTTATTACAGCTGGACAAAAGTATGGTCAGAGCAACTTATTCAATATAATAAATCATCAAATTTTAAATACCTAATACTACGTCCAAGACAACCTATATCTGCTCAGGTAAGCTATAAGAATATGCTCGTTAAATTTTTAACTTTCACAAGGTTTATTGATGTACCAAATACAGGAACAGTAATAGAGGATTTAATGGAATGGACTAGAATGCTGATTAAAAAAAGATACGTTGGCATATTAAATGCTTCTAATGATGGATGGACAACACCTTATAAAATCGCTAATTTGTTGAAAAAATATGTACTTCCCGAGCTTCCAATTACGAAAATTTCTAAAGAGGAACTAAATAAACTAACACCAGTAATGAGAATTGACACAATTCTTGATAATTCAAAATTAAAAAGCGTTATAGGAAAAAAATATGTAAAACCTTATGAAGACAGATTAGTTGAGATTACACAAGAATTAGATGGAAATATCAAAAAAGCACCTAAAAAAGTAATCAAGGAGGAGTTAGATAAGACACTTAAACAGTCCAGAAAAAGAACTATAGTTAATAAAGTTTGGAAAAACCTATTAGATAAATAAAAAATATTTAATAATGAAGTTATTAATTACTGGAGGAGCCGGTTTTATCGGATCCAATTTTATCAATTACTGGCTTTCAAAACACAAAAAAGACTTAATCATAAATTTGGACATGATGACTTACTGCGCTAATCCTCTTACTATAAAATACCACAAGAAGAATTTTTCAAACTACAAATTCATAAAAGGGAATATATGTAACGAAAAAATAGTAAGTGAATTAGTTAGTCAGGTAGATACTATCGTCCATTTTGCTGCAGAAAGTCATGTTGATAGAAGTATTAAAAATCCTAATCAATTCATTAAAACAAATGTCGTAGGAACACAAACTCTCTTATCCAAAGCTTCAGAATTTAATATTAAGAGATTCCATCATATCTCTACTGATGAAGTATTTGGCACTTTAGAATTAAACAGCAATGAGAAATTTAATGAAGAAACTCCATATAAGCCGAGATCTCCTTACTCTGCATCAAAAGCAGCTTCTGATCATTTAGTAAAAGCATATTTTGAAACTTATAAATTACCGGTAACTATAACTAACTGTTCAAATAATTACGGTCCATTCCAATTTCCCGAAAAAGTCATTCCTTTATATATAACAAGATTAATGAGGAATAAACCTATTCCAATATATGGAGAAGGAAAAGCTATTAGAGACTATTTATATGTAGAAGATCATTGCCGAGCTATTGAATGTGTTTTGAAAAAAGGACAAATAGGAGAGACTTACTGCATTGGAGGAGATAGTGAAAGAAATACAGCTCAAGTAGCAAATACTATCTTAAAAGAATTAAACAAATCTAAAGAATTAATAAGACACACTAAAGACCGACCAGGTCATGACCCAAGATATGCAATAGATCACTCAAAGATTACAAAAGAACTCGGATGGAAACCTATACTTAGTTTCAAACAAGGAATAAAAAAGACGATCAAATGGTATAAAAAGAACAAAGACTGGTGGAAGCCAATATCAAAAAAATCAGAAGAAATAGCTGAAAAATACTTATCAAATACTTAAATTAATTGTTATATTCAAAATATGAAAGCTCTTCTGTTATCCGGAGGCAGAGGTACAAGAATGAGGCCTCTTACTTATACTCGTAATAAGCACGCTGTACCAATAGCAAATAAACCACTTATACAATATCCATTTGAAATGATAGTTGAAGCTGGAATTAAAGATATTGCAATTATAGTTAATGAAACTAGAGAAGAAATCGAATCTATACTTGGAGATGGGAAAAAATGGGGAGTTAAAATTACATATATATTTCAAAAAGCCCCAAAAGGACTTGCTCATGCTTTAAGTCTTTCAGAAAATTTTATGGGAAGGTCTAAATTTGTAATGGTATTAGGTGATAATATGTTAGAGAAGGGGATAATAAAATATGTAGATAATTTTAGAAAATCAAATAGTAAAGGACATATATTGGGAATAAAAGTAGATCCAAAAGAGCATAAGAGGTTCGGTACCGCAACTATAAATAAAAAAGGAGAAGTTTTAGCCTATCTTGAAAAACCAGGTGTAGTAGATAAATCAAACATTTATGACCCTGATAATTCTTATGTTGTTCCAGGCTTTTATTTCGCAGGACCAGAAATTTTTGGTTGCTTTCATGGGAAAGGCAAGTTGAAACCATCCAGCAGGGGAGAGTATGAGATTCCTCACGCATTCAACTGGCTTATTAATCATGATCACAAAGTAACTTTAGATGTTGTAGATGGCTGGTATAAAGATCCTGGTAATCCAGGAGATACTTTAATTGCAAATCAATTTGTCCTGACTAGTATAGTTGAAGAGAAAAATAAAGGAAAAGTGAATGCTAAATCAAAGATCGAAGGTAAAGTGAATATTGGCAAAAAAACAGTAATTAAAAATTCTATACTAAGAGGTCCGCTCATAATTGGTGAGAATTGTAAAATTGAGAACTGTTTTATCGGTCCTTTCACATCAATATATCATAATTCTGAATTAAAAAACTGCGAGATAGAAAACAGCATAGTACTAGGTAATACTAAACTTCATGATACTCCAAATAGAATTGATTCAAGCATAATATGCTGGGATTGTGAAGTAGGAAAATTAGATGGACCTTCTAATTCTTTGAAGCTATTTATCGGCGACAATTCATCAGTGATGTTTTAAGGATAACTTTAAATGCCTTTATTTGAATACACTCTTGAGAACTTTTTTGTAAAAGTTCATAAAATTAATAATTAAATATATTTATTTGCACAAAAACAGAGTATTTTTTGGTCTCAATAAATATCAAAAAAAAATTAGGGAAATGTTAATTGCTCCAGTGAACAATCGGTATACAAAAATACCACCGCAGTAACATTTCCCTAAAACCCCAAGATTTATACCATCATATTACAGTTATAATTCATAGTATCAGTCAATTATTAGTTACGTTTTTTAAAATGTTATCTATCATATTGTCGTGAAAGTTTGGGGCCTGGGGAGTTTCTCCTTGGGAGGAAAACTAGATTACGGGTGTATTTTTGGACAAATTGAAACTCCCCAGAACTTTTGGTTACAAAAGTAAATTAAACCTATACAAAAACCACATTAATTTGTATAATTACTCACAATTCTAATTACCAGAGATAATTTAGCTAAAAAACTAATTTGAAAGCTTCAAAAACAGCAATAAAAGTGAAAAACGTATCTAAAACCTTTTATGTTCCAACAGAAAAGAAGGGCAGTATAAAAAGCTACTTTTTAAACCCTTTTCACAAAGCACAAAAATGTAAATTTAATGCATTAAAAAATATCTCATTTGAAGTAAAAAAGGGGGACTTTTTTGGAATAATTGGTAGAAATGGCAGTGGAAAAAGCACACTATTAAAACTGATTGCTAGTATCTATATGCCTGATAAAGGCAAAATTACAGTAAACGGCAAAATAGTTCCTTTCTTAGAACTTGGAGTTGGATTTAACCCCGAACTATCAGGTCGTGAGAATATCTTTCTTAATGGGACAATTCTAGGTATGAAGAGGGAATACTTAGAAAAGAAATTCGATGAAATAGTTGATTTTGCAGAAGTAAGAAAATTTATTGATATGCCTCTTAAAAATTACTCTAGCGGAATGCAGGTAAGATTAGCTTTTTCAATTGCTATTCAAGCTAATGCAGATATTTATCTACTTGATGAGGTGCTTGCAGTTGGAGATGCGGATTTTCAGGAGAAGTGTATCAATGTTTTCAATAAACTTAAAAAACAAAATAAAACAGTTGTTTTTGTAACACACGATTTAAACAGTGTTGAGAAATTTTGTACTAATACAATACTCTTAGATAATGGAAAGATTGTCGACCATGGGAATCCTAAAAAAGTTATTTATTCATATCTCAACGAAAATAACAACACTGAAAATAATTCTCAGAGTGCAATATCATCAGATAGATGGGGAAATAGAATAGTGGAGATTACTAGTGTTAGATTTAAGGATAAAGATAATAATGTAAAAAAAGCTTTTAATACAGGAGAAGATTTTACAATTGAAATTAAATATAATTCAAAAAAGAAAGTTAGAAAACCAAACTTTGGGATCGCAATTTTTGATCATAAAGATAATTACTGCTATGGAATTAACTCCAAAATAGATAACGTTTCTCCAAATTTTATTTCGGGAAAGGGTAAAATTCACTTAATTTATCCTAAAATAAAACTTCTACAGGGAACATACTATATAGATGTCGCAATTTATGGTAAGACTGAAAAAGAAATCTATGACTTTCATAACAAAAAATATAAATTCAGAATAATTGACAATGTAGATGCCCAAGGAACTGTAATTTTAGATCACAAATGGAAACTTAATGAGTAAGTATACAAAACAAAAAGTTGATTTAAAAAATAAGAATTTATCAACTACAAAAATAATAAAAATGGTTGGGAAAAATAAAAATGTATTAGATATTGGATGCAGTAGCGGATATGTAGGAAAAGCATTAAAAGAAGAATTTAAGTGTAAAGTTACAGGTATAGAGATTAATCCAAAAGATGCTAAACTAGCAAAAAAGCACTATGAACAAGTAATAATAACAGATGTTGAGAAAGAAAGTTGGGAAAACAAATTAAAATTCAAAAAGTTTGATGTAATTATACTTGCTGATATACTTGAACACCTTAAAGATCCAAAATCTGTTCTAATAAGACTAAAAAAATTACTTAAAAACGATGGGTATCTTTTAATTTCTATTCCTAACATCGCACATGTATCTATAAGGCTGGAACTACTTCAAGGTAGTTTTCAGTATGAAAAAACAGGTATTCTAGATAGTACACATCTTCATTACTATACAAAGAATTCATTTATTAAGATGCTTAAATCTATAAAATTAGTACCTAATCAAGTTAAGCATTCAGTAATAGATTTTCCAGAAAAAAATATAACTAGAGAACTAGATAAATTAGGACTAAAATCTAATAAGGAATTTTTAAAGAATTTAAAATCTCCTGAAGCAGTAGCTTATCAATATATCTTTAAAGTGAAAACTCATGGTAAAAGTCTCAATTTACAAAAACCATTTAAAAAACCCCTCTTAGTAATAAATCGAGCCCTTTCGACTTTGAGATACGACATAGATATCTTAAACAAAAAGATAATAGAAAAAGATAAAATAATAAATGGGAAAGATATAGAAATAAAAATACTAAAAGATACTAATACTCATCTTCAAAATAAGATCTCATCAATTTTAAATTCAAAATCATGGAAACTAGCCTGTCTAATCAGCAAAATGTATAAATTACCAATATCAGTTATAAAGTATATATTCAATTTTATTAAAAACTCCTTAAACGAAGGACCAAAGGAAACTTACAAAAGAATAATTAGAAAAATTGAAAATAAAAAAGAAGACCAAGTCGATATTAACGAGCAATATAAAATCTGGCTAGATAAGAATAAACTTACTACTAATAAAATAAAAAAACAGATTGAAGATATAAATAATTTTAAATATAAACCAAAGATAAGCATCATAATGCCAGTATACATTGTTGAAGAGAAATATCTTAGAGAAGCTATTGAATCAGTATTACTACAGACTTATACAAACTGGGAACTATGTATAGCAGATGATGCACCTAAAAAAACTTATATTAAAAAAATACTGAATGAATACAAAAAAAAGGATAAGAGAGTTAAGGTTGTTTTTAGGAAAAAAAACGGTCATATATCCAGATCAAGCAATAGCGCATTAAAACTAGCTACAGGTGAATTCATAGGTCTTCTCGATAATGACGATATAATACATCCTCAAGCTTTATACGAGGTTGTAAAATGCTTAAACAATAACAAAACGTTGGATTTTATATATTCAGACGAAGATAAACTGGAATTAGATGGAAGAAGAACTCATCCCTTCTTTAAACCTGATTGGTCTCCAGATATGTTTTTATCCGCAAACTATCTTTGTCACTTCACAGTAATTAGAAAAAAATTAGTAGATAAAGTCAGAGGTTTCAGAGTAGGTTATGAAGGTTCCCAAGACTATGATTTATTCTTAAGAGTTACTGAAAAAACAAAAAATATACATCATATACCAGATATTTTATACTCATGGAGAAAAATTCCAGGTTCTACTGCAGTTAATTATGATATTAAAAATTATGCATATAAATCTTCTGTAAAAACTCTAAAATCTGTTATAAAAAGACGTAAAATCAATGCAATACTAGAAGATGGAATCATGCCAGGTATGTTTAGAATTAAATATAAAATAAAAGGTAATCCTCTTGTTAGTATAATTATACCTACTAAAGACAAGGTAAATTATCTAAAAAGATGTATAAAATCAATACTAAAAAAATCAACATATAGAAACTTTGAAATATTAATTGTTGATACAGGGAGTGAAGAAGGGAAGACTGAAAGATACTATAAAAAATTAAAAAAGTTTGATGAGATAAGATTCTTGAATTGGAATAAAGAATTCAATTACTCAGCAGTTAATAATTTTGGTGCAGAAAATGCAAAAGGCAAATATTTATTATTCTTAAATAATGATACTGAAGTTATCAACCCAGACTGGATTGAATCAATGCTTGAACATGCCCAAAGAAAAGAAATAGGAGCAGTTGGGGCTAAGCTTTTATATCCAAATGACAGAGTACAACACGCAGGAATAATTTTAGGGTTTGGAGGTGTAGCAGGTCATGCTATGAAATATTTTAAAGATATCAAACTCGGACTTCCTTATCCAAAAGATATTATTCGAAACTATGCCGCGGTTACTGCAGCATGTATGATGGTTTCTAAAAAGAAATTTTTAAAAGTTGGTGGACTTGATGAGAAATTCAGAATTGCTTTTAATGACGTCGATTTTTGTTTAAAACTTTACGACAGAGGATATCTAAACCTATACACTCCATACTCAAAGCTTTATCACTATGAATCAATAACAGTTGGAAGACCAAATGAAGGAACTAGAGATATGTTAGGATTTCACAGAGAAACAAAGAAAATGAAAGAAAAATGGGGTGATTTGATTAAAAATGATCCTTACTATAATCCTAATCTCAGTTTAGAAGAAGAGAATTTTAGTTTAGATGTTTAAATTAGTTATGAATGTACTACTCTCATGGTCTCATAATGATAACCTCGATTCACTGTTAAAAGTATTACAAAAAATTAAATAATGAAACTATCTGAAAAATATAGTAGAAATTATAAAAAAATAAAAAAAATACTATTGAAATATGATGACAAAATCAAAATAAACAAAAAGATTTATACATTTATCCTATCAGTACTAATTAGTTGGTTTATATATCAAACTGTTTTTTTTGCATTAAACTTAAAACATAATGTAGTCCCAGACGAACCATATCATATACAATTTATTAAAATATATAGAGATAAAATTTCACCAATAATAAATCATCAAGATAATAACTTTGTATTCGGTGATATAACAAGATCACAATCTTATTTCTATCACTATCTTCTAGGAATGATTAGTAAATTATTCCAACTAGATAAAAATTTTATAACTTATTTAAGATTAATTAATATTTCATTCTCTTTACTAACACTAATTACTTTTATTAAAACTATAGATTTGTTAACAAAAGACAGATTTATTAAAATCTCAAGTATAATTATGTTATCAAATACTCTTACCTTTACTATTTTAAGTGGGGGAGTGAGCTATGATAATTTATTAAACTTACTTTCAATTCTTAGTGTCTATTTTTTTATAAAATTTGCAAAGGAAGAACATGTTAAAAATCTTATTCTATTTTTCGTGATTTCCCTATCCGCATCTATTGTTAAAATTTCATTTATCCCTATTCTTATAGTTTTAAGTATAATAATGTTTATTAAAACTTGTAGGATATCCGATTTTAAGAAAAAAATAATTAAACAAATAAAAAAATATAATAAATTTTTTATTATATTTTTATCTCTATTATTTGTAATCTCACTTTCTCTTTTTATCGAACGGCATGTAATCAATCTAATAAAATTCGGAACAATCAATCCTTCCTGTGTACAAATTCACTCAATAGAAGAATGTAAAGTAGATCTTCAATATATAAGAGATAATTCTTTTGAAATTAAAAATTTAAAACCGAATATATTGAATTTCATTATGTATTTTAATAAATGGAAACTTTTAATATTAGATTCAACATTCGGATTTCATGGACATAAATATATTCCTGTAAACCAATTATTCATTTATATACTATCTTTCATCATATTAATAAGCTATAGTTCTTTTATACGACATACTAGATATAGAAAAGATAAATTAAACTATTTTCTAATATTTCTATCTTCATTCTATATATTATTTATATTCGTCTACGTAAATTATCTTAATTATCTAAAATATGAACTTATAGAACTTGCTGTGAACGGAAGATATATTTTCCCAGTTATTACCATAGTCTTTTACCTTATAAATGAATATATAATTCGAGGTATAAAAATAAATTTATTAAAAATATTATATATATTTTTTCTATTAGTAATCTTTATTAAATTTGGTTTCTTCTGGTTTACTGAACAAACAAATAGTGAATGGTTTATAGATGATAAACCTAATTATGTTATACTAGACCTAAATAAATGAGACTAAGAATTATAAAAGAAGTTATCAAATAGGAAGAACTATAATAAAAACCAATTATACACTACTATAAACTTATTGGAGACTGTATATTTTCATAATATGTTTTGATATATATAATTACTAGTTATATTAAAAAGAGCAAAGAATGAAAAAGATGAGAGTAAAAATTATTTATAGAAATTACATTCCTCTTTATAGTGGCTACTGTTCATTTTGGATGTCGAAAATTCAAAATGTAGATATACTCATCCCGAAACCTAGAAGAAATTTTTCCATATTTTTTAAAATTTATAAAAGTATTAAGAAATTTCCTTTCACAGAAAACTTGGTAAACATTTTCCAAAAGTTTACATTTAAATCTTTTCAAAAATTTGAAAAAAATATTGATCTATATTTTTATACTGGTTTAGTACCTTCAGATAATTTCAATAAACCTTTTATCATAGATTTTGAACATATCTATTCTCTATTTAACTATAAAACACCATCAAAACAAGACAAACAGAAACTACTAAAAATTTTACATAGCAGATACTGCAAAAAAGTACTACCATGGAGTATAGCGGCAAAGAATACTCTAAAAAATTTATACAAAGAAGAATACAGCAGTATAGAAAATAAAGTTGAAGTATCTTATTTAGCTCTTCCTAATTACAGTGAAATATATAAAGGAAAAGAAGATTATTCTTTAGTAGAAAAAAATAACAATATAAAACTTCTATTCGTTGGAAAAGATATTCAGAGGAAGGGACTTCATGAGATACTACCAGCTTTTAAAAAAGTTTATAAAAAATATCAAAATATTGAGTTATACTGTATTACTAATTATAGTGAAAAATTTGTTGAAAAAAACAAACACCTTAACATTCATTTTTTCCCTTTTTCATTTGAACATACTGACCTTATTAAAAAGTTTTTTATGACTTGTGATTTGTTCATTATGCCAACACATGCTGATACATTTGGTATGGTATATCTTGAAGCTTTATCAGCAGGAATGCCAATAATAGCTACAAAACAATTCGCAATCCCAGAATTCTTAAATCATGGGGAAAATGGCTATTTTGTAAATTCAAATAATCTTTTCTTAAATGATTCCGATATAACAGCTGAAGAATGCAATAAAAAAACGGCTAATTACAAAAATGCGGAAAAAAAACTAGTCAAAGATATAGAAAAAAAACTTAAATATTTAATAAGTAAACCAAATACTTTAAAAAAACTCAAAAAGAATTGTACGAAAAATTTTATGTACAAAGGTAAATTTTCTTTCAAAACTAGAAATGAGCAGTTTTTAAAAATTTTTAAGCAAGCAGTAGATGAAAAATAAAAAAGTTGAATTATATTGTGTCTCAAGAACACCTAGAGATATAAAAGAAAAATACTCAAAGAAGCCAGAATAAACAATTATCATTCTATGAATTCCCCTCGTATCAACCATAAACCAAAAGATTTATAAATTACTCCTTTCTAAGTACTATTTCCCAATTATAGTACCCTAATATCGGAGCTTTTATCTTTCTTAATATTACAAAAAACTTATTTTTCTTAATATTTCTACTTTTTATACCAATTCTAGGTAATACAAAACCACCTAAAGAAAAAAATAATTGACTTTTCTTATTTTCTAATAATCTAAAAGATCTCTCTTTGAATAAATCCAATAAATCGGAATCTCTTTTATATTCCTTAATATGCGTTGGATCTAAGACCCATTTACCTTTATTTCTATAAAAATACCACCCCCACTTTTTTTTAAAAACTGTCGATATATATATAACAGAATTTTTTCTTGTTACCTTATCTATAGAAGCAACCATTTTTTTATCATTAACATGCTCAATTACCTGAGTGGAAATAAAAAAATCAATCGAATTACTTTGAATAGTTCTTAAAGATTCTGCATTATCAACAAAGGCTCTAAGATTTTTATCTATCTTCTTAACTAAAGAAATTCTTCTCTTTGACATATCTATTGCATATACAACCTTGTTTTTCAAAAAACCCTCATTATATAAAGCATATAATAAAGCTCCATCACCACATCCACAATCAAGAATGGTATTAAAAGAGTTACTACATAAATACTTCCTTAGTAATTTAGGAATCTTAACATCATAATATTGTGGTGCTTTTTTTGCATATTCTTCAATATTCACAGATCAAATCTGTAATAATTTAAACTATAAAAATAATTCCACTTATTTCCGCAATTATAATATACTATATAAAATAAAAATAGCGAGAAACTAAACCAATGAAATCTAAAAATAATATTATTAAATTTTCTATATACTTAATCATCACTATTGGTACAACAATATTCGTATATAAATATTGGAAAGAAATTAATGATTTAAAAATACAAAATATAAGTTTACTTATTCCTCTAACAATACTATTTATTTTATTTTCCATTATCAGCAGTCTTATAAATATAATTATAATAAAAGAATTTAAAATAAATTTATCTTTCAAGGAAAGTTTTAGCTTATCAATAATTAATACACTTGGAAATTATATTTCACCTTTCAGAGGTGGATCAATATCAAATGCAATATACCTAAAAAAGAAATATAAATTTTCATATAGCTCATTCATAAGTATGCTCTCGGGAATCTATATAATCGTTTTCTGGATTAATACTCTTGTAGGAATAACTGCACTAATAATAACAAAGATATATTACAACATTTTTTCAATAGTAATTTTTATGGTTTTTATATCATGTTTTCTAACTCTGAGTATTGTTATAATAATTTCTCCTAAACTTCATAAAACAAAATATAATTTCGTAAATAAATTCATTGATGTAATAAATAATTGGCGTTTAATAAGAAAAAATTTAAAAACATTAATACAAGTAGCATGTTTATCATTCATAAATATAATTATTATGACATGCATGTCTTACTTAGAATTTCAATTAATTGGAACAAATATTGGAATTATTAAACTACTGGTTATGGCAATATTCTCTAGTTTTTCAATATTCCTAAGTATCACCCCTGCCAATCTAGGAATCCGTGAAGCTTTTAGTTTGTATTCTGGTCAATTACTAAATATACCAATTGCACAGGTTCTAGCAGTAAGTATAATTGATAGACTAATTAGTTTCATATTATCTCTAATTCTAGGCATTTACTTCTCAAACAAACTATTGAATAAAACATATGAAAAAGAATAAGAAATCAAAGATACAAACACCAATATATGTAGTGATAGGTACACGAGCTCAATTTATAAAAGTTGCTCCAATGCTTAGAAAGATGTTAGACCAAAAAGTGCAATATGAACTTATCTATACAGCACAACATCAAGAAACTATTGATGAAATATTGAATGTCTATAAACTTCCGAAACCTGATAAAGTTATGTATAAAAAAGATGAGGCAAATACTAGAAAAAAATTTCTTGCATGGTTCTTAAGTATATTATATCAATGTATATTTAGATTTAAAAAATGGCTTCCAAAAAAAGGATATCTACTCACACATGGAGATACTTTCACAACATGGCTTGCAGCACTTATGGGAAAACTTGCAGGATGTAAGGTGTGCCATTTAGAATCTGGAATGAGATCGTTTAATCTTCTTAAACCATTTCCAGAAGAAATATCACGTATTATAACATTTTTGCTAACGGATATTTACTTTTGTTCTTATAAAGAAGCGGTTGACAATTTAAAAAGATTTAAAGGTAAAAAAATAAATTTAAAGATGAATATAATGTATGATGGAGTTATGTATGCTTTAAAGCACAGCAGTAAAAAAAAGTTTCTATTCCAAAATAAGAAATATGCAATTGTATCAATACACAGGTATGAAAATATATATACATCAAGATTAACAGATATAATAATACCTATGTTAAAAAAAATATCAAAACAAATTGAACTTGTAATAACACTTCATCCAACGACCAGAGAACGTTTAAAAAGTCAAAAACTCTTTAAGATTTTAAATAAAAATAAAAGAATCATCCTTCACACGAGATTTGGTTTCTTAGATTGGATTAATGTTTGTAGTAAAGCTGTATTTGTAATCACAGACGGTGGTAGCAATCAACAAGAATTAAGTTACTTAGGGACACCAACTATCTTATTTAGGACAGAAACTGAAAGTAAAGAAGGTATAGGAGAGAATGTTATTTTATCAAAATTTAATCCAAAAATAATTAATAATTTTGTAACTAATTATAAAAGATATAAAAGATGTCTACTAAAAACTAGCCATTCTCCTTCTCAATTGGTAATAAATTTTCTAAAGAAGGAAATAGAGTAGAGGATTAATATATCTTCTTCACTTGATTTACCCTTTTTATAGCTTCTTCTAAATCAATACCTATTGTATTTGCATACCATATTAATGATTCTAACCTTGGTTCATTCTCTTTGTTTGTAGAAACTAAACCCTCTTTTCTACTTATTTGACCTTCTCTTATCTGATTACTTTTAAAAGTATCATTCTCTGTAAAGCCTGTAATAGTATAGTATATATAGTTATATAATGCTGCTGTTCCATCACCAATTCGCCAACTAGTTTTTGTATCTGGTGCTAACTCCCAATTATATTTTTTAATTAGAGTATTTTCAATTAACTTTTCATCCCATTTAATATATTTAAACAAGTACAAATGATCCTTATTCACAAAAAATGACGATACAAATGCTCCAAATGTATCCATAAGTGAAGAATTAATATAAGAGGGATTTGTAATATATTGCTTGATATAAAAAAACAGCAATTTAATAGCTTTTGTCTTTTTAATCTGTTTATATCCCTCAAACTTCTTATTAAAAGTTTTAATATTCGAAAAGCCATATTTAAAATCAGATTTTTCAAGTGCATTTGATGCATATATAACTAGATCGATACTCATATCTTTCTTTATCTTATTTAGATAATAAAAATATTGTTTATCTCCAGCCATAAATAAAGGAATCATACCAATGTGAGGTTTTTTTAACCATGCTTGTATATTCTTTCTTATATTATCTCTCTTTTTCCCTATATCAGCAGATATAAGTATATGTTCCACTCCTAACTTCCCAGTCATTCTAGCTTGATTCCTTCTCCCTAAATCAGTCAACATCCCCCAGTCATAAGAAAAAGGAACTGGATTTAAACCCAGTTCCTTTTTTACATAATGTAAAGCATAGCTACTATCTCTCCCACCACTAAAGGCTACTATACAATTATTCTTTTTCGGATCTAAATCGTACTTTTTAATCTCTTTTAATAGACTCCTTTTACCTCTTACTTCCATCTTCTGGTAATTATGACAATAATTACATACTCCGTTCTTATCAAACTTAATAAAAGGCATTGTTTCCGGAAGTATACACTTCCTGCATCTCCTTAACTTCTTTATCTTTTTTTCATTCCTATTAAATTCAGTCTTAATTATTTCTTCAATTAATTTCTTATTTCTAATATTTTTCTCTTTTATTTCTTCAAACTTTCTATTGCTTTTATTTACACTCTTTAATATCTCGATTTTCCTGTTTTTGACTCTCGACCTGAATCCAATATTATTCTTAGTATTAATTTTAAAATAACATTTCTCTAGATCTCTCAAATTAATAAAAACACCATTCTGAGATTCAATTTTTTTTATTATGTAACTTTTTCCTGTCTTTAAATTAAATTGATCAGCAAAAAATCTCTCAGAAACAAACAAATTCATTCCGATAGAATCGTCTTCCAATAAATATAATGATCCAGTATTAGTTGCAAGTAGTAAAGAATCAATATCATCAAATAAAACACCAATTGAATAAGAACCTTCTAATTCCCTTAAAGTTTTTCTTACAGCATCTATCTTATCACCAGTAGATTCAGATCGACTCCGCAATAAAGAATTAATAATTTCACTATCAACCTCAAATTTCTTTTTTAATTTACTATATTTTTTCCAGATACTTTTATGATTTACTATTATTCCATTATGTACTGTAACACAGCCATCCTTAACAATAGGTTGATTATTACAGCTATCTGTATATGAACCGTCTGTTTCCATACGAGCGTGTCCAATAACAGTAGATATACCATTTAAATCAGAACAGAATTTATTATATTTAGAAGTTTTGATAAATTCCGAAGCAGATACTGAATCTTTTAGAACTTTGATTTTATTATCGCTAACAGCAGCCAATCCTGAAGCATCTTTACCTCTAGATTCAGATAACTGAAATAAAATATCTATATTATTTTTAACTTCTTTTACATCAACTTTAGAATTATACTTTTTTATTATTCCAAATATTCCACACATAATTTTATATTACTTGTTATTTTTATAACTTAATTTTTTTAACTGATAAAGTACTTTTTCCTGATTATTCAAAAATCGATCAAACATATCTGCCAGTAAACCAAAAAGAAAAGTTACTAAACTTAAAGATATAAAATATATTGCTCCAAACCCAATAAATTTATAAGGTGTAAAAGATCTGGTTCTCACTAGATGGACAAAAAGAAATATAGATAAACCTAATCCTATTGAAAAACTTATCAAAGATAGTATTCCGAAAAATGATAATGGAGCAAAATCTCTAAAAGCTCTTAAAATATTTAATGCGGATCCAGTAATAAATTTAAAAACACCTAAGACAACTCTAGATTTCCTGCCTGGATAATACTTTACAGATACCGGTACTTGCTTAATATTTATCTTTTTTGAAGCAAGTACTTGAAATGATTCTTGTGTATATGTATACTTGCTATTAATATTTAAGTTCAATAGTGCCTCTCTACTATAAGCCCTAAATCCACAAGTTACGTCCTTAAATTTTCTGCCAGACAATTTACTAATAATATAAGTTCCTAATATATTTCCATAATACTTTGAAGCTGGCATATCTTTAGGTTTTCTTCTTTTACTCGAATTCATATCAGTAAAACGATCACCAGCAACAAAATCAGCTTCCTGTTTTATAATAGGTTCTACTAACTTTGATATTTCCTTCGGATTAAACTGCAAATCACCATCAATATTAACCGCTAGATCAGCTCCTATATCTAAAGCTCTTGATACGGCTTTCTGAAAGGAGTAGGCTAGGTGCTTCTGAGATCCATTTGAAAATACTTTAGCTCCTTTTTCCCTTGCAATCTTAGCTGTATTATCTGTACTTCCATCGTCTATCACTAATTTCTCAATTTTATCTATTCCCTTTATCCTTTTTGGTACCAAATCTAATACTTTCCCTATCGTTTTTTCTTCATTTATACAACTTGAAAATACTACTAATTTCATATAAAAATATAATAAAATAGATATAACTGTACATTGCATTTTACCTCCTAACTCCTTTATATACAATTCACATCTTCAAACTCATTATCTACAGTACAAATTAAAATCGCTTCAACTTCTTTCAAAGCATCCTTTAAGCTTTTTATTGTATATTTTGGCCTATCATTAGTATACTGTTAAGGATATAAAGTTAGAAACTTTCCAATTGTGTAAAATTTATAGAAAAAAGTAATGTCTATTCCAGTACACACATCTTTACAACAAAATAAAGTATAACTTATAATAGAGAAGGTTAGGAAAATTTCTTTTTAATTAAAAAAATTATATACTTAAGGATACATATGGCTAAAAAATTAAACAAGCATGAATTAAAACTAATTTATAGGCTAAATAAAAAACATAGATGGATGGAGATTATTAATGATAAACAATCACACCATCCTAATCTTTCTAAGTATAAACAACAAAAACAACGTCTCGTGAATATAGTTAGTCATATAAAACTAAAGCATACATATGATGTAGTTGATTTTGGTTGCGGTAATGGTTTATTAGCAGATATTATTTATAAACAAATTAATACTTATACAGGTATTGACTTTTCCAGCTCATTCATTCAAATAGCAAAACGAAGAAAAAAAGTTAAAAAGTTATTAAATTGTCAATTTTTCTGTAATGATATAACTAGATTTTCAAAAACAAATAATCGTAAATTTGATGTAGCTTTTGCATTTGATTTTAGTGAACACCTATATGATAATGATTTTAAAATTATCTTTCAGGCAATAAAGACAACTTTAAAAAGTAATGGTATTCTATACATCCACACTCCCAATGGTAGATATATCCTTGAATTTCTAAAGAAATATGGGCTACTAAAACAATCAAAAGGTCATATTGGAATAAGAACTGATATTGAATACGAACAGCTACTTATAAAAAATGTCGGTTTTAAGAAGATAGAAATAAACTATATTCCACACTATATAAAACTATTACACCTTTTCCATTTCTTAAGTTATATACCGATATTTGGAAAGTTTTTTAAGGCAAGATTATTTATAAAGTGTTATAAATAGAGATTTTTTTGTAGTGGGAGATATTAAATAAATAACAAGAGAGAGAAGGTAAATATAATAATCATAGCTCCTAAAAACTTAGCATCATTAATCAGTTACAAGTTTTTCTATCTTATCAATCCCTTCGATTCTCCTGAGAATTAGACTTAGTAATTCCCCAATAGCCTTTTATTCATTTAAGCAGATTAAGAATATTACTAACTTCATAATCTGAATACTCCTTATGTTATATAATATATCTTACCTCCCAATACCTCGATACACAATACCTAATTTTATAATTTTATCTTTATCAAGTTTATTCATACCATCTACTACTACTTTAATAGTTTTATAATCAGATAAAATATCATCCAATACTTTGAACTCATCATGAGCAGTACAAAGTAAAACTGCCTCAGTATCTTTTAAAGCATCTTCAGGACTCTTTACATTAGATAATTTGGGTAAATAAGGATCATATATCTTTAAATCAGCTCCGAGATTTTTAAGCAAAGTACGGATTTTTAAACAAGGACTCTCACGAAGATCACCTACATTCTCTTTGTAGCTCAATCCTAGAAGAGCAATTTTTGTTCCATTTATAGGCATACGAACCTCATTTAGAGCTAATTGTAATCTTTTAACTGTATATTTTGGCATATTATTATTTACATCTCTAGCAATCTTTAAGAAACTATGTGTAAAACCACTCTTAGCAGCTCTGTTAATAAGGTAATAAGGATCTACTGCTATACAGTGTCCTCCAACACCTCTTCCGGGCCAATGAACCATAAAAGCAAACGGTTTATTTGAGGCTCCTTTTAAAGTTTCGATCAGATCAATACCTAACGTATCAAATGACATAGCAAGTTCATTAACATATGCAATATTTATATCTCTAAATGTATTTTCAACTATTTTAGTTGCTTCTGCTATTTTTAAAGTTGAAACTTCATTAACCTCTGCTTTTAAGAAACTTCTATAAAAATCAGCAACTTCTTTAACACTTTTCTCTGGTAAACTTCCAATATTTCGCGGAATATTATAAACATTCCACTTATCATCTCCTGGATTAATTCTTTCAGGACAATGAGCTAATATGAAATCTTTGCTAACTTTTAATTTAGCTTCCTTCTCAATAATAGGCAGAACAACTTCTTCACAAGTCCCTGGATTAACAGTAGATTCTAGAATAATTGTTCCTCCTTTCTTTAGATACCTTGATGCTATTTTTGCAGCAGATTCAACTGGACCATAATTAGGAACATAATTCTTGGAGACCGGAGTAGGGACACAAATTATAAATATATCGCTTCCTTTTAATACATCAGTTTTGTCAGAAACGGATATATCTACTTCCTTTATATCCCTTCTACATTGATCATCTTCTATTGGACATATTTTTTTATTTATACTCTTTACTAAATCTGCATTTATATCGTATCCAAAAGCTTTATATTTCCCGCTTTTTGCTATTGCACATAAAAGAGGAAGTCCAACATAACCAAGACCAATGACGCTAACTTTTTTCATAAATTTAGATTTAAAAGACAATACATTTCATTATTATATAAAAAGGATATTTACATATCCAGTCTTCTATACTTCTAAATCCATCCTATTTCCACTGCTCACCATAAAAAGAATCTTTAAATATCTCAGCTTGCCTCTTTTTACCAGGTCCGAAATTTTCCCATATCCAATACCAAAATTTAGCGCCAAAGCACATTATATCTAATATATTGGTTTTAAAAACCAAGGGTCTTAGAAACGATTTTCTAAAAAACAACTCAACCTTTGAAACTATATTATGACTTGCAGGTTCAAAATGGTATTGATACTTAGATATATCTTCACCTTTGATATCTATCTTATCAAGATTATTCTCTCCAATCTTCTTATTATTGCAAATTTCTAAATGCTTTATTTCTTTTGAATCAAATCCCATTATTTTTGAAGCTACAGTATCTATTGCAACTGGATCGGCACTTGCTAAAACTAGATTAGTTACTTTTGGTATCCCAGACTTTGGTCCATCTCCTTCTAAACCTACTGTTCCATCCATAACACAAAACTTTGCTTTTGCTATACTATTTATATCTGCCAAAGCTTGATTAACAACTAAATGATAGTTATGCCTTAACTTCCTCAAACATCCCCATTGATTTTTTAAAGCTCCGGTAATAGTTGTTTTACCATGTGTTTTCATCAAAGGTAAAGTAATTAATTGAGTCCTAGTTAATATTTCAGGTATATCTACTTCATGTAACACATAGGCATCTTCAAGATGTATCGTCTCAAATTTACCCTTTGACATGTTTACCCATTCAATATCATATTTGTCACATATCTTATTCATACCAGTCATTTTAAAAACCTTATCCGCTTTAACTAAAACCTGATCTGACTCAACCATATATACTTTCTTAACTTTTTCTTTTATTACTTTCACAACACCTTCGATAACCCACGGTGACGATATAGCCCCCGGAAACATAAAATCCCATCCTAGATTAGGCTTCAAAGCTACCGGTTCATCTTTTCTTATATATTTATTCCACTCTGCTAATTCCATAGCATCTTTAACGGCTCTAAAAACATCAGGACGAGAATATTTTACGGCAACAACCGATTTTGATTTTTTCATAATTAACTTACTTTAAAATCATTAAATACAATTTTAGCAACTTTCTCTCCAGACTCTAATGCAGAATTCATATTTCTAATTTTAGGGAATGTAACCTGTATACCAGCATTATAAAAGTCTTTAATTGGAGTAGAGTAGTCAGGTTTATAACTTGAATAGTCCTTATCATATACAGGTTCTCCATACTTTGTTTTTAACACCTTAGTCCAAACGATATCTGACTTTGGGAAATATTTCTTCACTACACCTAAATACTCCTTTTCAATTTTTTTATCCGAAAGATTTAAATCCTGCTCACTACCACCATATCTAAGCACCCAATTTACCTTCCATGGATATTTACCACAAAGAATAGAATGCTGAAAAATAGTATGAACTCTTTCATCTAAAACATTTATCCAGTAATACTTTTTATTTAAAAATTTTTTTGTTCCGAAAATCACACATGCAGCTGGACAGTACTTTATTCTCTTAAGCTTTCTTTTGTATTTTATAGAAATTCGAGAAGCAACTTTCAAAAATTCGGGTATAGGAATTGTATTAATTACAATATCTGGTTTATATTCTTTTTTATCCGTTATAACTATCTTTTTATCTAATATTACTTTTTTCACATTGCTCCCTTTAACAATTATACCTTCATTTTTTACAATATCTTTTTCAAGGTTATCAACTAATATGTGAAGCCCTTTTTCAGGATATGTAAAAGGATCAAAAGCCTCTCTTTCTTTTAACCTCCAAGCAAGCTGTTTAGCAGAAATCTTAGTCAAATCAATGTTAAATTTATTACGGGCATATAAATGATTAAAAATTGTATTAGTCACTTCCTTTCCTCCTACTTTCATGAGCCAAGATCTGGCATCTTGATCATCAGCTATATTATCCGGATTTGCTAAAAACAACATATAAAGTCCAAACAACCCAAAACGAAAACGTCCCCATAAACTTACTGCATTAAATTTCAAAAGATCTAGTGGATTAGATATATCACATAAATCTCCATCTGAAGCAATAACTACTTTTATCTTTTTCCATTCTGCGTTTTTTAACAAACCATATTCATTTAAATATTTTATAGTAGTCGAATTATGCTTAATTATATGATGATAGAAAAAAGGGATTTGATATTCACCTTTTTTGAAACTTGCTGCAAGTCCTCCTAGATAAGACTTTTTTTCTAATATAGTAACTTTATACTCCTTAGATAGAGATTTTGCTGTTGATAATCCAGTCAAACCACCTCCTAATATTAGAATATGCTTTTTTTTATTCATAATACCTTTATTGAAATACCATTTAAACTGATATAATATTATATATATCTGTCCTCTTAAATTCAATCATAACTAATTGATATTTATGCATACATAAGATAGCATAATTTGTATGAATTAGATAAATTTTAATAATAAAAGATATGATTAAATCAAAAGACAACTTTATAAAACAATTCTTAACATCTAATAAATTTCTAGTAAACAATAAAGTTAGGATTTCTTTTCTTGCTTTTTTATTTATCGTAACTTTTATTGTATGGAGAACAAATTTCAGTTTCTTTTTCATGGATGAATGGGATTGGCTAAGAGACCTAGCTGAGGGAGATTTTAATATTTGGAAATCTCATAATGAACACTTTTTACCTATTATGAGAATCTTTTATTACTTTCAAATAAATATTTTGAAAGCCTCACCTCTAATGATGCATTATATTATGCTAATTTTACATACTTTAGTTTCTTTTGCATTTGGATATTTAATATGGCTTATCTTAAAAGAAAATATTTTATCTATAGCTGGAACTCTTGCCTTTATGTTACACCCTTTTCAATACGAGAATGTTTTGTGGAATTTCCAGAGTCAAATAATATTAAATGTCGGTTTCTTTCTTATCTCTCTCATATTTCTAAAAATATTTCTAGAAAAGAGAAATGTAAAGAATTACTATCTATCATTATTCTTTACATTTGTACAAGCATACTGTTTTGGTAATGGATTAATATTACCAATATTAACAACTATTTTCTTTATACTATTTAAAAAGAAAAATCTATCACTAAAATATTCTATTCCATACCTAGTAATATTTGTTTTTAATCTTGTCATTTACAAACTATTTGGCTCTGAAAAAATTACATCGCATACAGGACCATTTTCAATAAAAAATATTCCAAGTATAATAGACTACTTTTCAAAAGCAACTTTTTATAATGTATCAAGATCTCTTACTTTTATCGGCAACCCCTGTCTTAGAATTGCATTTATAATATTTATACTCTTCTTTTCAGTCTATATTTTTGTTTTATTACATGATCTAAAAACCCGTAAAAAAGTTTTTCCTATACTTGTATTTAGTCTATTTCTTTATTTTACTTGTTTTATACTTATTTCTATAACACGATTCAAAATGGGTTTTGAACAAAGCTTCTCATATAGATATGCATATTATTATCTAATTCCAATAATATTATTATGCTTAATCTTTATAAAATATACTTATGGGAAAAAACAATATAAAAACATCTACCCTTTATTAATAACTTCTTTCACATTAACATTTTCTATACTTGCAACTTATAGAACTCTTTATTATAAAAATGAGGTAGAAGCAAGAAACAGATTCAATTATCAGGAATTAAAACAATATAGTATTGATAAAGATTATGATCCAAACCTTTTGCTCCTTCATCCTTACTTAACTAAAGATGAAATTTTACAAACATCAATAAAATTAAACTTGATAAATAATGAGGATTAATTCATTGATACTTTGCTATTTCACACAATAGAACCATATTATTCAAAATAATAGGCAAAATAAAAACAACCAATATCATAATTGATAGGACAAAGATAGAAATCCAGGAATAATCTTTTTTAATAATCATAAAATATACTGTAAGTAATGCTATTAAACCAAAAAAAACTATTTTTACAAGACTCATTAATCTCATTGATTTTTCTTCATATTTAAAGAGTATATTATATCTCCCTTTATCAACATATATCCCCATTAAAACTCCATCTGCTTCATAAATTTCTATTTCCTCTCCATCAATATATGCATGCCAGTTTGGATCATAAGCTTGACTAAAAACAAGCCATCCGCCATCTTGATCTTGGACTTCTGCTGTAACAGATTCTGTATATACTTTTATACCACTTACCTCCCCAACAACATCATAACTAGAAACTTCAATATTAGGTTCTTTATTTAATATTATCTTCTCCTGCTCATCAAAATCTGGATCAATCAATTTATCTATCACTTTCTCAGTATCACTGATAACTTCATAACCATTTGTAAAAAACAGCCTTGATAAGAAATCAGTATTTTTATAAATAGTAATATAATCATCTCTATATATCTCATCTAAATTATCTACTTTTTCATCCTTGATATTAGATATTACATATTTTACATTAAACAAATCTAAAATTTCAGAATATGAATCACTTGAAAACATAACCCCATTTTCTGAAAAGAACACATTATCGAACGATCTCTTAAATATCTCAGCATAATCTAAATCCATTAATGTACTATAACCATCAATAGTTTCCAATCCGTATATAACATTGGTATTCGGAGGAAAGAAAAATATATCCTTTGAACTTATATGAACTCGGGAATTATCTGTATCTCGAGTTATATTTTCTAATCCAGAAAAATCTGGGAAATTATACTTATTTGGAGTAAAAGTATTAAAGAAAAAAGAAAAACATCCAATATCAAACAGAGTAAATACTATAAACCCTATCATCAATAAATTAAAATTATCTAACTTATCTTTTAATTTCTGATAAATAAAATATAGAAATAAAGCAAAACCAATTAGAATAAAAAAAGCATTTCTAACAAATAATAAGTAATTATTATAATTTAATATATCTAACCAAGCTCTTAAATGGCTAAAATTATTTAAAAATCCTACAAATTTATCGTATATATTAGGCATTAAGATTAAAACAAATCCTACTATTGAAAAAGCAATCATTATTTCTAAAAACCGTAATATCCATACTCTTTTTTGAAACTTACATTTAATAAATTTGGCTAATGTAATAGAAGAAGAAACTATATAACCGAATAATACAACTGTTATAATCCTAGTATAATGCCCATAGGAGACAAAAGGTATGAGTTTAAATAGTTGCCCGAAAGGAGGAACATTTAACATTATCAATAAAAATAGTGTTGAAATAGAAAAGAATAAAATAGACAAAAATTTTTTCTTTATAAATGGTATTAAAATTAAAGCTAATAAAGGGATTATCCCAAAATATCTTGAATACTCAACAACATTTACAGGACCCGTATATTGATATTCAAAACCATTTCCATAAATATCAGGTGATACAAAACCTGTCATTTCAGTAAAAAAGCTAGAAAAGTTACATATAGCACATTCTTCTAACAAGTTGCTTTCCTGAGTACCTCTCAAACCGTCTGATATCCTATTAGAAACTTTTAATAATGACCCAGAAATTAACAGTAAAGGAATTATTGTTATGATTAATAAATACAAACCTTTTTTCAACATAGATTTAATATTACGATTTTTTAAGAAATCTATTATTAAAAATGAAAAAACAAAAATAGCTAAATAGAGTAGAGTATAAATAGTAACCTGTGAATAACCGCTATTTAAATGAAGAAATAAAATTATTATTAGAAATAAACTATCTTTTAAATTAGTTTCTCTAATTACTTTAATATAAAAATAAAACAAAAGAGGAATCCACATTTGTGTTAATGGATGTTGAGGAAACTGCATCCATACAATTTGATGTGTACACAACATCCATACAATTCCCGCAAACAAAGACACTAAGTTGTTTTTTGTCAAATACTGAATAAAAACAAACATAAAATATCCGATTAAAGCTAGAACTAAAACTGAGGATAATGTCATACCTAAAGAACTATCAAAAAACAAAGAAAAAATATTCATATAAAAACCAACAATAGAATTACCTCCAAAACTGGTCCCTAATAAATTCAATCCTCTATACTCAGACCAGTTGCCCCTTTTAATATTTTCCCAAAAAAAATAATTATTTGGATAATGAACCATAGCAGAGTCACTCAGTATTGGATTATAAGGGATATTATCGCCTCCGAACATCTCCTTATCAAAGAATATGTCTGAAGAATTTAGGAAAGAATTAGATAGAATTCCTCTTCCTACAAACAAAAAAGATATAATAAGAAAAAATAGAATGTAAATAATATGATATTGTTTTAGCTTTTTAAAAATATAACTAAAATCTAAAGCTTTAAATTCCTTTATTATTTTTTCAATGGCTTTTATCACAGGAATCAATATAATATAATTATTACATTGATTTTATTATATAAAGCGAATACTTACAATTTTTAAATTTGGATAACTACTATGATAATTAGACTTTTAAAATCTAAAAAAGTAGATCCTTCTTTTATATTTCTGATTGCATTATCAATAGTATACTGCTTTATTCCTTTCATATTTATTAACTATTCATGTAAAAATACCTTATTTGGCATTATTATTCTTATTTCTATTTTATCAGTCATATTATTATCACTTCTTAGAAATAGAATAACGAAATCACTACATCTTCTCTATAAAACAATATGGCTCATTATAATTTTTACACTTTCCATAGCTCTTTTTATAGCAAATAACTTTACAACCATTTTTTCATCTGAAAATCTTTTAACTTATTTCAGAATATTTATACTGATTCAATGGAGTTTGTTTTTCTTATTTGAATATAAGGGAAAGTTGTTTACAAAAAGTAAAAAGAAATTTCATATAGATTATAAAGAAATTGTTTTCATAATATTTATTTTTGCATTATTTATCTTCTTAGGAATACAACACCTTGGGAAATTTATGACCGTTGATGAGCCTAAATGGTTATACACAAGAGTCCCGCAGTACATAAATGCAATTAAGAACCTCGATTTTGAATCTACATACATAAACGACAAGCCTGGAGTACTACCAAGTATTCTTTCAGGAATAAGTTATATCTTATTTAATATTGATGAAAAATTAGCTAATGCTACCCCTGAATCGATGGAGAATCTTCTTTTTTGGTGGAGACTACCAATAGTAATTTTTAATGCATTCAATCTTATCGTAGCTTATTTGCTTTCAAAGAATTTGCTTACAAAACTACAATCAAAGCTTTTTATATTTCTGACAGCAACTTCACCTTTTATACTGGGGATTTCACAAATTGTTAATCCTGATGCAACTTTATGGAGCACATCTCTCATTGCTATATTATCTTTTTTCTCAGCAATTAAAACTAATCAAAAAAAGTTTGTACTTATTTCGGGTATATATTTAGGCTTAGCTTTTCTATCGAAATTTTTTACAAACTTCGTATTAATCTTATTCTTAATATATCTATTTCACAGTTATATTTATCATAGAAAATCTCGTTTTTTAAGAAATTTAATTTATACAATAATAATTATTAGTATTAGCATTCTCATTTATAGCTTATTTTTCCCTTATTCGATAATACACCCCAAACAAATATTAAATGGCACAGTTATACATCCTTTTTTTATTGGAAGAATAATTATTTACCTTATACCTTCAATCTTAACGATACTCTACGACACATTTATATTTAAAAATAGATTTAAAAAATTATTAAAGAAAATAAATATATTAAATATCCTTTATAGAATAATAATAATTATATTTATAATCTCAAGCTTCCTTCTTATTCTGAATACATTTAGTATAATTAATATATTTGATGCAGAAAATTATCCCGTAAATAAAATTAATAATAAATTGATATTTATAGACTTCATTTTTAAAAATCTAAACGCACAATTATATAGACAAACTTTACTTATTACATTTCTTTTTAACTTATCTTTAATATATGACTTATTTTCAAAAAAGGTAGCTTCAATAAAAAAAATAATATACCTTTTCACTCTTATTTATATATTCTCTCCATCACTACTAAACCTATCTCTTGCAACTAGACACCAGGTAATTTTATTCCCTCTTGTTATACTTCTTTCGATACTAAATTTTAAGAAATTATTTATATCTAAAATAAGAATTTTAATTCTATTTTTTCTTATAATATCATGTCAAATATTATCGTTAATAAACTCAACTAATTTGTACTATATATATACAAATGAATTGAATGGGTTCAATAGTTTACATTACGATAGTTGGGGTATTGGAGGATATGAGTTTTCTCAAATAGTAAATAAAAAAATAGAAAATAAAGTTATATGGAGTGATAGAGAGGGATTTTGTGAATTTTCTAAAAACCATTGCATCTTTAGATACCCTTTTCCATTCGATGGATCAACAGAAATTGACTATTTAGTTTTAACAGAGTCTGGTAAAAGTAATACTAAAAGGTATATTTATCCATTATACGAGGACCCTTCAATTATAGATTTATGGGAGTATTATTACATAGAAAAGACACCTACAATTTATTGGGAATATAAAAATGATCAGGGATTTTATTATAAATTGGTAGAAATTTAATATAATAACTTTTATAATTGTGGTATAAATAAAGGATTAATAAGATATAAAAGATCCATGATAACATTGTTAAAGTATATGATTTAAAAATATTGAGATTTACAACAATATAAAACATTCAAGTATATCCGAAGTAATATCTAACATATTTATTTCATAATAAAAAATATATAAAATTACTCAAATGAATGACAATATTAAACAAAACATTTATGCTCATAATAAAATAGCTCATATATATAATCAAAAACATAATGAAATTTATAACGAAGTGGAGCAAATTCGACTGAAAAATACTATTAATAATTTAGTTAAACTTAATAAAGGAGAAAAAACTTTAAGGGTATTAGACTTTGGAGCTGGAACAGGAAATATTACTTTAAAATTTCTTAAATATAATTGTAATGTTACAGCACTTGATATATCTCAAAAGGAATTGAAAATACTTGAAAAAAAAGTAAAGGATAAGAAAAAATTAAGCATTAAATTTTTTAACGGCGAAAATATACCTTTTGCTAATGACACTTTTGATATTGTAGCCTCATATTCTGTTCTTCACCATATACCCGAATATTTAAATGCAATTAAAGAAATGATCCGAGTTACAAAAAAAGACGGTTTTATATATATAGATCATGAGGCTAACGAAAACAAATGGAATCCATCAATATCTCTAAAAAACTACTATTCATTGACAAGATTAACGCCAATTGAGCTATTGAAGAAAAAAATCAAAACAAGAGAAGTTTTTTCTATTAATCTTTGGAGAGGTATTTTTATTAAACTATTTATAAATAAACGATATAAAACAGAAGGCGATATCCATGTTTGGAAAGATGATCATATTGAGTGGAAGGATATAAAAAAAATAGTAGATAATTTAAATTGTAAAATCATAGAAGAAAAAAATTATCTTCTTTATCGTACAAAAGGCGGAATAGAAACATTTAAAATGTATAACAAAAAATGCTCAGATATGAAATATATTTTTATTCAAAAATCTAAATCATGCTAAACAAAATGAAAATAAATAAAGATTTGTTATATTTCATTACTAACGCACCATACAAATTTTTAAAAGCTACCGTGATAATTGTAACTAATTTTATAATTACCTGGTACTTAGGAAATAAAATTTCAAAGGATTTTCTTGGACAATATCAGTTCGTTCTTTCTTCAATGGGAATATTTATTATCTTTTCTTTCCCAGGAATCAAAGAAGCTATCCTACAGTCCAGTGCTCGTGGATATGACAAATCTTTAATAATTGGTACTAGAATTGCATTAAAAACTTCTCTTCTTGGTAGTTTATCTATCCTCTTACTTTCAGGATTCTATTATTTCTTTAAAGGAGATACTCAATTGTCACTAGCATTACTAGTTGTCGGTTTTTTCTTTCCATTCTATTATACACTTGACAATTTTTCCTATTATCTAACAGGAAAGGGTAAATTTAAGCTTGAATTCATCTTTTATTTAATTTCAAATATCTTTCTTCTTTTACTTCTACATCTTAGTATTTTGTTATCCAAGGGAAACATCGTTTTGTTTACTACTGCTTATTTTTTAAGTAACACTTTTATATATCTAATTGCTTACCTTAAGTGCAAACAAGAATTAAATCTACAGAAGGATCCCGAATTAATAAATTACGGATGGTTTTTAACTAAATTAAATAGCGTAATATATCTTACAAATTACTTGGATAAATTCCTCGTCGGATTATTAATTTCACCACTAGAACTTGCAACTTATTCTATAGCAATAACACTTGCTGATAAGGTGAAATATCTAATTAAACCTATTTTAACAGTTCTTTACCCAGCTTTTTCAAAACAAACTATACGTATTACAATAAAAAAAATATATTTTATTATTTTTTTTTCTATTATTACTACATTAATTCTTTTTACTTCCAGCCCAATTCTGATAAGTATATTATTTCCAGATTTTACTGACTCAATTACCTACGCCCGTGTTTACTCCATAATACTGCTATTTTTACCTATAAATACAATTTTAGAATTTAATAATAAAGCACAAAAGAAAAAAAACATCATCAAAAAAGTAATTTTTGCATCAAGGATATCTTTTCTTCTATTTATTATTCCTGGTATTATTTTATTTGATATTTGGGGAGTAATATTTGCTAAAATATTATCTCATATTATAGAATCGTTAACTAATATCTTTCTATTCTTTTATGAAAAAGAAAATTATAAAAATAATTGATTCCATCCCTTTATTAAAAAAGATTAAACAATTCATCTATAGAATATACTTATTCATAAAATATACTATTGATTTCGGATTAGAAAATGCATTTTCAATGAATATTTTGATGAATTCTGTTAATAAAAAGAGCAAAAAAATAATTAAGATTAATATCCCACATATAAAGACTCCTGTATACATTAGAAAAGGTACTACTGATATTCTAGTCTTTAATCAAATATTTATAAAAAAGCCATATAAATTTACTCAAAGTTTTAAAGCTCCATTTATCATTGACTTAGGAGCAAATGTTGGATATACAATCTTAAATTTTTTAAAGAATTATCCTGATGCAGAAATAGTAGCAGTAGAACCTGATGAGGGAAACTTTGATATTCTAAAAATGAATTTAAAATCATACAAATCAGTACAATTATTTAAAACAGCAATTTGGTCACGAATAACATTTCTGAAAGTATTTGATATTAAAGGAGAAGAATGGGGTATACAAGTCAAAAAATGTAAAAAATCAGATCCAGCTGCTTTCAAAGCTATAGATATAAAAACGATTTTAAAAAAATTTAAGAAGGAAAAGATAGATATTTTAAAGATTGATGTTGAGGGAACCGAAGGAGTGCTATTCCGAGAGAACTATAAGAGTTGGTTAAATAAAACAAATGTTTTAATAATAGAGTTACATGATAAATACTTTAAGGGTTGTAGAACTATTTTTGACAAAGCAATAAGTCAATTCCCTTTTAAAATTATCAAAGATCATAAAGAACATGTTATTCTAATTAGAGATCCTTTACTATAATTTATTTTTTATACAAAAAGTAAACATTAAAAATTATACAATTTTTTCAATTTTCTTGTCTAAAGCATATATAAGAATTTCAAAAACTCCTATTATATTTATTATATTAATTCAAAAATGAACAATATTATTGTTTTTGCCACATATTGGAATGAGATAAATTGGATAAAGCCCTCACTCAAACAGATTGAAAAAATTAACCCAATAGAAATGATTATCTGTGATGGATGTTTTGATCCAAAGATTCAAAATTACTCAACAGACGGAACAAGAGAAATAATAAAAGCTTGGGTTAGGAAAAGAAAAAATGCTAGAATGATTTCAGCTATAAGAATGCCAAGGATATTAGGTTGTTTCCGTTTATGCAAAAACTTCAATTTTCCTAATCTTATTAGAATTCCTTTAGCAATATCTGCAATAAGAAAATCAGTATACAGGATAAATCAAGCACTAACTTTCAATTATATGATATCAATATCAAAACAATGGAAAGTAGGAAGATGGTTTATGACAATTGATGCTGATCAGTTTTATCCTGAAAGGATGATCAACAAATTCATATCGCAAGTCAATAAAAAGAACAACAAATTAGGTTTACTCACAGGGAAAGAATATACTTTTTTCAATAATTTTTATGAATATACCGAAGATTATGAAAGTAGAGAATATAATAACTTTCCGCATAGAATATACAACAATACTTTTATCAAAACAACAAGAGATATCATTAGAGAAAATATATTCTCATTTAAAAAGTATATTGATGAAGTACCTTATAAAAAATTAGGACACTATTTCCATTATAAATTTAGACCCAATAATAAAAAAAGAGATAAAGATGTTTATGCTTTAGGGGACAGAAAACCACCTAAGAATATTGATTCTTTTAGATTTAAAAAATTTAGGGGAAAACACCCTTCAGTTATTAAAGAATCCTTGTAGTTTATTTTTTAAAGTTTTTAACCAGGCAGGTATTAGTAGAGCTAATATATCTGGAACGAAATATAGATAATAAGCTAAATTCGGCTTGTATAGTTTAAAGATCTTCCATCGTATTTTTATATCATTGATTTTATGAAGTCTTAAATTCTTTGTTGTTATACTATTTTTCCTATGTGTCTCGCGGAAAGTAAGGATTTCTTGAACATTATATCCTTTACCTACTTTTAATAATCGATAATATAACTCGTAATCTTGTGAAGTATAATATATTTCATCATATCTATTAATACACTTTTTGCGAAAGACTATAGATGAGTGAACAAAAGGTGCTCCCCGAAATAAAAATGTGCGAATCTCACTGTCAGTTTGCGGTTTCTCAATAGATTTTTTCTTTTTTGAAATTGTATTTACATTTATTACATTTGTTCCAATTACAACATATTCTTCATTACAATTCAAAAATTCCACTTGCTTCTCTAACTTATCTTTTCTCCACCAATCATCTGCATCAATTCGAGCTATTAAATCGTATTTACTGTTATCCAATCCAATATTTAATGACTTTGTTAAACCAATATTTTTCTTGTTTCTAAATATCCGAATTCTTTCATCCGACTTTTTATATTTTTCTATTATAGATAATGATTTATCAACAGATCCATCATCAATTATTAAAAATTCAAAATAAGAGTATATTTGATTTATAACACTTTCTATTGCTCTTGAAATTGTCTTTTCAGAGTTATATACAGACATTATTATTGATATTCGTTGATTCTTCATTTTATTCTTCCTTAAATCTGAATTTATTATCATATTATTTTTTCTAGTAATATCTTTAGAAAAGATACGTCTATCATTTAAAGTTCTTTTATGTTTAAAATATATTCATATATCTGCTTATTACGTTTACTTCTTATAAATATAGTTACTTAGTTAACAAATCTGAGTATAAATTATTTAATTTTTTAATATATTTATCTACATAGTATCTCTTAACCACTATCTTACTATTGTTTATCAGTTTTTTTTGTAAGTTCTTATTATAAATTAGTTGCTTTATTTTAGAATATAGATTATGTACATTACCAGGTTTTACAAAAAGAGTAGTTTTATTATTATATAAAATCTCAGAAAGTCCTCCTACTTTGCTCGCTATTATTGGGATCTCACAGTGCATGAATTCTAAAGCTACAATACCTAAAGATTCTGATATAGAAGGAATAACAGCAACATCAAATAAAGGGATATAATTTTTAATATCTCTCTTAAATCCTGTAAAGATTACAACTGAAGATAAATGTTCTTTTTTTACATATTCTTTTAATATATCTTTTTGAGGACCATCTCCGATTATAACCAGTCTTACATTTTTATTTTCTGCATAAAGTCTTCTAAATGCTTTAAGTAAGTATATTATTCCTTTTATAGGATGAAACCTACCAGTAAAACCCACTACTATATGATTTTTCAATTTGTACTTGATTTTTAATTTATTAACAAGATGACTATTAATTTTTTTAAATCGTTTCGGATTTAAAGGATTGTATAGTATCGATATTTTATCGCTTGGAATGCCACATTTAGAAATCATTTGATTCTTAGTTGCTTTTGATACTACTACGAATCTAGTAATATTGTTATTAAAAAATTTCATTAATAAGCAATATAAAGAGAACTTTGACTTTCTAAAAATTGCGCCATGTTCATGAACAATAAAACAAAATTTTGATTTATAAAATAAAGCTAAGAATAATCCAATTAAATTGGATTTTATTAGATGAGTATGTATAATATCAACCTCATTTTCTCTCAAATATTTAAAAAGTTCGAAAATTGGTTTAAGTGAAAATCTGAAAGAAGACTTTGATATTCGTACATTACTATAATGTATTTTAAATGTCGTACAAACAGTTCTTAGAGAGAAAACATTTATATTAGTATTTCGAGAAGAACTATTTTCTACAATATCTTTAAGTAGTATTTGTGCTCCACCATAATCCAACTTATCAATGATATGTAAAATCTTCATTTAATATCTCGATATAATTCTAAATATTTCTTCATAATAGTTCTCCAACCCAAACCTTCTGCTATTCTTCTACTTTTTAAGCCAAGTTTCCCTCTTAATTCTTTATTTTTATATAAAATCCTCATCTTCTCATAGATTTGATTATAATCTCGAAAAGGAACTATATATCCATTTTCTTTTAGAATCAAATCACTTGCACCATGTTTAGTGATAATTAACGGCAACCCGCATGCAAGAGCTTCAAGAGAAGCATTTGACATACTTTCAGAAAGAGAAGGAAGACAAAACACATGAAATTTCGGTAATATCTCAGCAATCTCTTCATTTTGCATAAAACCTGTAAATTCTACAACATCTGATATTCCCAACTTATCAACTAAACTTTCAATTTCTTTTTTGCACTTACCATCTCCCATTAAAACCAACCTTGTATCTTTATACTTTTTATGAAGCAGAGCAAAAGCATTTACTAAATATTCATGTCCTTTTTTCTTATTTATCAAAGTTCCTCCAGCTGTGATAGAAAAAATCTTATACTTATTATCTTCAGGCACAGCTCTCCATTTCTTTGTATCAATTCCATTTGGAATAATCTTGATGTCTAGATTTGGATAAGTTTTATGAGCTAAATCACTTAAACCCTTACTATTTGCAGTAACATATTTTGCATAATGCCAAATAATTTTAGATAAAGGCTTGTAAAATATATAATATTTCTTAAATCTATCATTATATCCCGGTACATCAACTCCACGAAGAGAGATTATATAAGGCATACGCCACCTAAAAAGAAATGAAACTAAACCGCCGGGGAATCCAAAAAAATGTGAAAAATTATATTTATTTTTTAAAATTAATTTCCAAGTAAGCAAAAAGGCATTAATAGAGTAGAGTACCATATCTTTTGGGGACTGCTTATGATAGTTATTCTTATTCTTTTTCGAACCTACGGGAATTTTATAAAACGTAATATTTTTATATTTTTTTTCTACCTCCCATTTATTATTTAAAGATGTAGTAATAAAATCGATAGTAATATCTTTCTCCTTGCTAAAATACTCAAATAGGTTTTTTATTGCTCTTCCAGCACCTCCACCTAATGGTGGGTACTCATATCCATAAAATAAAATTCTCATTGGTAAAATTAATATCTAAGTTTCAACTATTTCTTTTATACTGTAACTTTTCTCTTTACCTAAAGCATAGTAATTTTTAATCAGCATATCCAATATTATTCCGAATATAAAAAATTGAACTCCAACAATTATCATAAGTACAGCAATAAGAGGCCATATTGAATTTGACAAAGATATCAACTTAAATAGTCTAAAAATACCTAGTAATATAAGTATAAATGTTCCAAATATACCAAAGAAGCACCCACCTATTCCAAAAAGGTGGAGAGGTCTGTCAGAGTATTTTTTTAAGAACCAGATTAGCCACATATCAACAAACCCTCTAAATATTTTAGTCCAATTATATTTCGTCTTCCCATTTTTTCTTTCCTTATGATCTACAACTACTTCAGTTATCCTAAATCCCTTCCATCTCAGAATAGCTACTATATATCTATGCATTTCTCCATATAGATCGATTCCTTCAAAGCATTCTCGTCTATATGCTTTTAATGTACATCCCAGATCATGAACACCAGGATTTATAACCATCTTTCTAAGTGTTGAACCAAATTTTGATAGATTCCTGATAAAAAAATTATCCTTTCTCTTTTTTCTCCACCCGGAAACAACATCATATCCTTCATCAATTTTTTTCAGCAACTTGGGTATTTCTTCTGGAGGATTCTGAAGATCTGAATCAATAGTTACTATGACATCACCCTTTGCATTCTTTATTCCAGTATTAAGGGCAATAGTTTGGGTAGACTTTTTTATTCCATCAGGGACTCTTAATGAAATAATTTTTGCTCCTTTTAAACTTTTTAAAATTCCTAAAGAATTATCAGTTGAGCCGTTTTCAACATATATTATTTCATATGGCTTATCTAAACCATCACAAACTCTCTTTAATCTCTGATGTAATTCTTTTAAACTATTTTCTTCGTTTCTCACTGGTACCACTATTGATATAGAAAAATCTTCATTCACAATTACCTCTTAAAAAAACTAATATATTAATATAAACACTTTTTCTAATTTCATTCTATTTTATTTCTTGTATATATACGATTACTCATCCCTTTTACTGCTTGATACAACCTGTCTCCTGATCCCGGATTATACACCATCATATTTACATCCCTATCTGTCTCTCCATTAACATTTCTCCAATTACTCCATGTCTCTCCATCTGTTGTGTACCTTGTGTATATACGACTACTCATCCCTTTTACTGCTTGATACAACCTGTCTCCTGATCCCGGATTATACACCATCATCTCTACATTCCTATCTGTTGTTCCACCTGTATATTCCCAATCGCTCCATGTCTCTCCATCTG
>Ga0180432_10001206_pt1 | contig 41242 bp, 54 predicted proteins | sample SS_ome_10_FD_132414 | JGI IMG/M metagenome (GOLD analysis project Ga0180432, IMG submission 132414) | Hypersaline lake sediment archaeal communities from the Salton Sea, California, USA - SS_1_MS_2 metaG | ecosystem: Environmental > Aquatic > Non-marine Saline and Alkaline > Hypersaline >... | reverse complement strand
GTCGCGCCGCCGTTTGCGCTGAGCGATTTCAACGCCCCTTCCCCTTGCATCTTACTCATCACTTCTGGCTCTTCCGCCGAACAGATCCCCGCGCCGCGCATGGATCTTCGCATGGCAACGACTGCACAATGCGATCAGGTTGCTCGCGCTGTTGTTGCTCGCATCCCCATCCCGGTGGTGTACCAACTCCGACGCACGCTTGCCACACTCCTGGCACACGGGGGCTTCTCTCAGCACGCGAGCCCGGATCCTCCGCCAGGTCGCGTTGTAGCCACGCTCAGCTGGCGTCCCGCGCCGTGCGTCCTGCTCTCGCCGGTGCAGCGCCAGATGCTCCGGGCAGTAGCGCACGCCACGGCCCCGTACCAGGTTTGGGCATCCAGGATGGGCGCATGGGCGGGCGGCTCGTCTAGGCATACATCCTCCGGGCACTTCTCATCAATAGATCCTCAGAGAGTAGGGGTCACCCCAATAGACCACGCCCCCAGCGAACTCCGCATAGCTGTGCAGTGTCCAGGCTCCGGCCTCGTTGAGTGTGATGGCGGTCTTCGTATGCTTCAGCTTGGTCGTATCGGTCACCGTGGCCGCAAGGGTGAAGAGCTCCCCATCGGGATCGTATGCCTTGATCGCAACTGAGGACGCTGCGCTCAGATCCAGCCCAGTCTCAAGAACAACCTGTGGTCCCACTTCCGCTGCATAGATCCTGGCCATGCCGCCTCACATCTCACTGTCCCCCGTGACCACGTCCGTGATCACGGAAGATCCCGCCACTAGAGGGGTGAACAGAGACTCGCCACTGATCGTCGTCGCAGGCACGGCGCCCGCAATCGACCCCAGCCAGCGCCAAAGGAACTCCGTCAGACCGCGCCACCCGGGCTGTGCCATCAGATCGTGTCCTCGACTCCGGTGATAGCGTCGGGGCCTGCCGCCGTCGTCACACCCGCATCGCCACCCCACTGCGACACCCCGTCCGATTCGTACAGCCGCAGCGTCGCCGTCCCGTCGCCGTCATCCGTGACCGTGATCCGGTGCGTCCCGGATAAGAGCGCCAGGATCCAGGCAACGGACCCGAATGTCGCCGATCCCTCGTAGTCGGACGGTAGCGCCTCCGCCCACGCCTGGATGATCGCCGCCGCAGTTGGGTCGTTCAGCGCCGCGATAGCCGCGTCCACCGCCGCCACGTCAGCTGGCAGGTTCCCCGCCGCCAGCTCATCAAGGTAGGCCGCCCGCGCTGCATTCAGGCGAGTAAGAAGCGTGTCCACATCAGCGGGGACATTAGCCGCCCCCAGCTCGTCGAGATAGCCCGCCCGAGCCGCCGTCCACACCGCGGTACTCAGAGCCGTCGCCGCCAGAGCTGCGTTGTCTGTGCCTCGCATCGCCGTCCCTAGGGGCGCAGTGTCTCGGATCGCCTCCAGCGAGTCCGACGCCTGAGCGAACGTCTGCCCACCGTCCTTGTTCGTAAGCTGATCCCAGAACGATCCGACCGTCGGCTTCAGTGCGCCCGCGCTGACCTGGATCAGGTGGTCGAGCGCATGGGCCACCAGGGCTGCCTCCGCGTGGGTCTGTACGTTGGCCTCCAGCGCCGCGCTGTCCGTCCCACGCATCGTCTGACGGATGGAGGTGTAGAAGATGCGGCCGGTAGCGTCCGAGAGCTCGTAGTCATTGGCCGCCACGGTGATCTTCTGGCCCTTGATCGTGATCCGGATCGAGTCGCCCTCAGCGTAGCCCGTACCGGTATCAAAGACCTCATCGTAGTAGACCAGGCCGGCCGCCTCGCTCATGGCCGCGCCGCTGACGATGCTGGTCCAGGAGGTGGCGCCAATCGCCTTGCGGTCGATGTCGATGGTGCCGGGGTCAATCTCACCGGTGGATGGGAGATCGTCCAGTGCGTTGAAGAGCAGCAGGCCAATCCGATAGGTCACTGTATTCGCCAGGTCGATGCTCAACGGTATCAGCGGCTGCACGTTGAGGATGTCCGTGATCCCCGCCCCTCCGCCGGTGATCCAGGCCGCATCGCCTCGATCTCGAATCGCCTCCAGCGCATCCGTCGCGGCACTGAAGCCCGACCAGTCACCATCCGACGCGGCCAGCTTGGCGACGATGGAGTTGTCCGCTGGGTCATCAGAATCCGCCACAGCCACTAGGTGATCCAACTTGTTGGCCTCAATCGCGTCCTGCACCTCTGACTGCACTTCGGCGTCCCAGGCAGCAGGCCATGGGATCGCTGTGAGCTGATCACCCGTGCCACCCGCCTCCGTTAGATGATCACCGTCCCCACCCGCTTCTGTGAGATGATCGCCATCGCCGCCGGCCTCGGTGAGGTTTGTGCCGTCGCCGATGTGGTCGCGCAACGCCTCTAGTGAGTCCGTCGTCGGATCAAAGGTCTGGCCAGCGCCGGAGTGCATGACCTGGTCCAGATAAGATCCATCGGTGGGCTCCTCTGCGCCAGCACTCACCTCGATCAGGTGGTCCAGATCGTTCGCCTCGATGGCGTCCTGGACCTCCGACTGGACTTCTGTGTCCCAGTTCGCATTCCAGGGCACTGCTGTCAAATGGTCGCCAGTGCCACCAGCCTCAGTCAATCCCGCCCCCGCCGCGCCGATCTCTCCCGTGTCGGTCAGTATGGCGTCTATGTCCGTACCGATCTGCGTATCCAGGTCCAGCCCACCCCCGTCTGAAATCGGCAGACCACCTGCCGCGTCAGCCGCCGCATCGGGCAACGCTGTTCCAGCGAGCCCCCGAGTCGCCGAGTATGCACTGTCGATCAGCACGTTGTTCAGCCCCGCAGCCCTGAAGCCAATCACGGGCCCCCGCCACGGCAGCACGCCCGTTGCGACGCCCGTGAACCACCCAAATCCCTCCGTGTCATTGTTGATGGATGCGCCGCCCGCAGCGGGTATCTCGATGGTATACATGCCACCATCCTGGTGCGCCCAGTCGTAATCACCGCCGGTGGTTGGTGTGACGACCGTGGCCGTGGTAGCGCCGCCGGTGGTCGTGAAATGCCAAATCAGCTCCAGCCCAGCCGCGTCGTAGGCAACCGATTCCTCACGCGTCTTGAAATCGGTATCGTCCAGGAGCGGCATGATGTTGACCGGCACCTCAGAGAGCGCTGTATCGACGTCGAGCCACAGGTCAGGCATGGACTGTTACCTCGTTACATTTGAGCATACGCATACCAGGGATTGCCAGGCGGCGCTGCCGCCCCAACCGCATACACCCGGCGGGGCTGGGCGAACATGGCGAAGTGATCTTCATAGAAATTGTTTATGTCAACAATAGTGAGAGCGCGTTCCCAGATGAAAAAACTATCGACCAATTGATTAGAATACCCACCGCCGTCAGTGGCACCGATCATCACACTGGCCGTGCCATCGCCCAGACTGCCTGAGCTCGTCGTATCTGTTGCTATCAGTTCGTTGTCTACATACACAGCGAGAGAATCAGCTTCCTTGTCGAATACCAGCGTCGCCAGCACCCAACTACCCAGTGGCAACGCCGAGCTGGGTGCTACAGACAAATATTCGCTTCCGTCAAGTTCCATGATTTGGACACGGATTAATGGCTCGGAATCCCACCACAGCACGCTGAACCGGAATTCGTACTGTGTATAGTTGACATTAACCTTGCTGAAAATACCCTTTGTAATACCGTTACTGTATGTCGTCGTATCCAGGCATACCCATGCAGCGACTGTGATAGAATTATTGGCCGGACTGAAAGAAGCACGGTCTGGGATGGACACATAGTCGTTACTAGCATCCAAGTTCACCGCTGGCCCGTATCCACCTGGATTCCAGCCGCTGTCAGCCGTCGGTGGTGAAGCGACCCCTTCTAACGTAGCCGTGTTCCCATATCCGCTTACATCATAAACAGTACTACCCCCGCCCTCGTTGAAGAGCCAGCAGCCCACCAGCCCCCTTGTCAGCGGGTGGAACGGGTTGAGCGGTGTGCCGAATGGCGGTTTCCAGGTGGGCGACAGGACTCGTACCATCTACTGAATCTCGTCAGGTACTGGCGATAGCATGAAGCCGTTTTCGTCTACGTCGTTTGTAAGCGCGTCCGCCGTGCCATTCCAGATCACAGCCTGGATAGCCCGCTCGGCAATCTCCACCACGCCGCTGGCGACCATCTCCACATCAGCAGCAGCCTCGTCCACGATGATGTTGCCGATGTGGTGGAGGTTTTTCAACTTGTCTTCAGCAGAGACAGCACCCTCGCCCGTGCCGTCGTCGTTGTCTGGATGCGTTGTGGCTGCGCTGCTACTGCCAGCCGTCTTGAGATAGATACGTACCATCTCTCCAACCACCGGCGTCGTGGCAAACTGCACGAACGCTCGCCACTCATAGAGCCTCGCCACAGCGCCCTCACCGAGATCATACTGAGCTGACTGGCGTCCAGCACCAGCGGCGAGGTTATGGCACTCGAACGCGGCATCCTCAGCCTGGGTAGCAGCCGCTGGGACGAACCAGATGGTTGTCTCTCGATTGCGATAGATCAGATTAGCCATGTGTTACCTCAGTCACCTTGCACAGTCACGCCAATGTCTCGATCTTTGATGATGACACCACCGCAGCCATGCCAGTCAATCCAGACCATGATGGTTGCTTCGTCGATCCCCTGCGCCTCAACCATTGCCTTAAACTCGCCCCATGTATAGTACCGTCTTGCATCCTGCTCTTTCTCAGGCATCCGACTCACCTCAGTCCAGATTGGCCGCGTGCGCCACATCCCCGACAGTCACATACGCCCCCTCGCCCCAGAGGACTTCAGCGCGTGAGCCCTGCCGCTGGACAACAGCTAATAGGTTGTCGCGTGTGTCCGTGCCCGCGCCGAAGATCGCCAGCAGATTGGCGCGTATCTCAGTCCCGTTCTGGATCGTGCTGATCTGGGCCAGAGAGGGGAGCAGCTGCAGATACAGTCTCTGTGCAGCGCTAATCGCCTCCCAATCCACTAGCGTGATCTGCTCGATAATCTCCTGCGGGCTCACTTTCGACCGCTGGATGGTGTCGCCCAGTTCGGGATCATTGATCAGGTCGGCGATGAAGCTGTCGGATTGCCACTCGCCCGGGGGCTCCTTGTAGCCCAAGCTCTCCGGGTCGGCCTCGATCTCATCATGTAGCTGTTGCAGTGTGAAAGACATTCGGCTTTCTCCTTACGAGAAACGACAAAGCGGCCACCGCGTCGATCTCTCGACGTATCGGTGGCCGCGCTTCTTACGCTAACGGTCCGTTACTACCGGTTGTCGGTGGCCGCTTCCTCTTTGCGCGAGATCTCGAAACTCAGGCCATCACAGCCTGCATAGTTGATGACAAGGCGTCCCTTGTCCGCCTCGATGATCTCCGCCCTGTGCTCCTCCAGCCAGCGCACGATCGCGCGCCAGCGAGGAGGATCAGCCTCATGGATCATGATAGCAGACCTCCGTCGTTTCTGTCAATAGTCGCCGCCAGCGCATCGCCCACAGTCACCGTCTCGCACAGCGGCCCCAGGGGATCCTCCCGGCACTTCCGCTTGTACCGGCAGCGACGGCACCCGCCGCTGACCTCGATCCGTGGCCTCCACTCCAGCGCCAGCACATCTTCAAATTGCCCGCTGGAGAGCCGTTTGCGCCATTCTGGGAGGTTTTCCGCTATCACTCGCCGCCAGATCCGCCAGAAACGAGGGTGATTGGCCTTGATGTCGTGGGGCTTCGGCGCATGTTTGCCGTCTGCCGTAATGCCCATCTTGCGCCGGCGCCCATGCACAGCCCAGTACGTGCGCCCCAACCTACGTGCCAGCCAGGCCCAAGATATATTGCCTCTGCAAGCGACGAGGATGTCATCCTCCCACGGATCCCACTCATAGCCAAACCCCCGCTTGCGGCCTGGCATCAGCCTTGGCTATCCGGCATCTTTCCCGCGTAGGGCGCATGATGCGCGATCACGTCCGCAGACACGCCCCCCCGGCTGCCGAGGGCGTGCCGTCGCACTGACATCAACACCGTGAGCTCATTGAGCTCTTCGCTCGGGTCCGACACCGCCTGGGACAACTCCCGATAGACCTCCGCTGGTAGCAGCATCGCCAGCTCGAAGCTCAGCGCCGTTGCCCGACGGAAGTCCGCCACGGCTGAGTACCGGCTCAGTGTCCGAACTAACGCCAAGTATTCAGCCACCTTCTCGACTAGCTTCACCCACTCCGGCACCGTCCCCTCCAATCAGCTTCGTAGCAGTCACAGTCCTTGCAGAACTGTTCGTTAACTGTGCGCTCATACCCCTCCTCAAGTCCCGCCCGCCCACCTCCACCACCTGGCCCCGCTCTACGATCCGCGCCAGCGTCCGCCGGCCGATCAGCATCACCTGAGCCTCCAATCCGCGCCGGTCATGTCGACCTGGCGCTCACCCACCATCTCCGCCAGCCGCGAGGCTGTAGCGCCGCCCAGCAGCGCCTCAAACTCCGTCGGCGCTACGTTGCTCGTCACGAATGTCGGCGCGCCCTCCCGGTAACGCCGGTCCACGATGCGAAATATGAGGTTGTGGAACCACTGGCGCGATCGATCCGCCACGTATTCCTTGCCCAGGTCGTCCAGTATTAGCAAGTCAACCCGCTGCGCCTTCCAGAGTATGGCATGTTCGCTCTGCTCGGCGCCGTCCTCGTAGCTGGCCCGAATCACCTCCAGCAGGTCCGCCACTTGCATGAAGCACACCGTCGCCCCGCGCTCTACCAGCGCCCGCTGCGTCGCCCGCGCGAGGTGCGTCTTGCCCGCACCGTACGACGACGACCATAGCAGGACGCTGGCACCGTCCGAGTACGGCCATCCCTCCAGCCACGTCACGATCGTGTCAAACGCCCGCCAATGCCGCGCATCTGTTCTGTCAAACGACCCTAGCGTCAGCCGCGCCAGCGGCCCCACGTCCAATCCAGCCCGCGATAGCCGCTTCCGCACTATCGCCTCTAGGAACTCTGCATGCACCTTGCGATGGCGGCACTCCAGGCAGTAGATGCGCCCCAAGCCGTCGCGTCCAGCCTCAGCCCCGCAATTCGGACACTCAACGGCTGTCAGTCTGGGCAGCCTCTTGCTGTCGTCTGGCCCAGCGTTGATATTCGGTTTCTGGTCTGTCGCCCTGTGCAGCCGACGCTTTTCCGCCAGTATTGCCTCGCCCACGCTGTAGACGTCTTCGGTCATGTCCGTTGCTCCTTGCCATCTTCTCGACGTAATCACACACGGCACCCACCGGCGGCCGTGCGCTATGCTCCCACAAGAGTTGCGCGAAGCGCATGATGCCGCCTACACGCTTGGCACACGTTCCGAGCCTCCCGTAGGTTGGGGATTCGTTGTCCGAGTAGAGTGTATTGTGCATCTCCATGAGGATGGCGACAGTGTTTCCGTTGGCGTCGTTCGATTCTCTGAGTCGTTCGGCCCAGTCCTGGAATGACAATGAAGTTGCTGGCGGAAGGGGATCTGCCGCCGCAGGCGGCTTGTCTTCTTCGTTCTCTTGGCTCTCGTTCAATGGCTCTACTTCGGGTGCATGTGGTGCACTACCCCCATGCATGTGGTGCACTACCCCTAGTGCATCAGGTGCACTACTAGGTAGTGCATGTGGTGCACTACCCCCTGGCGTCTCCAGTAGATAGTACACATTCGTATCATGCCGCAGGCCCTCGCCAGTGGGGCGACGCTCAATGCAGACCCAGCCGAGCTCCTCCAGCTTTCGCAGGGCCTTGTCGACCTGCCGTTTCGAGCATCCAACTAGGTCCGCCAGTGTCTTCTTGCTGGGCCATGCTTTCTGGTCTTCACCCGCGAAAGCACACAGGACCATGTACACCGCAATCCCATAAGCACCTAGCCTTGGCCCGTCGCGCTTGATGATGGCTCTGTCCGCCCACAGCCAGCCTGGTCGCTTATCCCGCACCTCAACGGCCATCATTCACTCCAATGGGTTGACCATCAGGACATCATGGTGCGCCAATGCGTGGCAGTTAGGGCATAGCCATACCAAGTTGCCTCGCTCGTCTGTACCGCCTTCTGACGATGAGACCAGATGATGCTGAACCAGTAAGGGGAAATCCTGACCGCACCACTGGCACCTTGATCCATCACCCAAACCACCAAGCCCCGCAAGTGGAGTACGATCAATGACCGGTGCCCAATAGACATAGCCGCGCTCTTCGAGCGTTCTGAGCTGGCGCTGAACGGTGCGTGTGCTCATCTCTGCCAATTGTGCGATTCTAGGAATGGTCGCATGCCCTACCGTGCAGTGTAGCCATGTACACGCCAACAGGACCATCTTCTCGCACGGGCGTAGGTCTTCTTTGCTCCATACCCAATCTATTTCTCTCATCCCTTACCTCCCGAGCTCCAGCAGCTCCTCCATCCGCTCCTCTACCTCCTCACGGCTCAGCTCCTCGCCCAGGACGGTCGACGCATAGTACGCCGCCACGTAGGGCTTGAACCATTCGGAGTGCTCGAACATCCACTTCTGCTCCATCTGCACCTTGGCCTGGATGTGCAGGTGGCACCGCTGGCAAAGCGCCACCAGGTTGTGCCACTTCACGTTGAACTTGTCGCCATCCAGGTGGTGGACTGTGAGGCAGTATCCGCTCTCCGGATCGTGCTCGTGGCCGCATCGGATACACTGCCACCCGGCCTCATTCTTCACCCGCCGGGCGATCTCCGGCCAATCGTTGGGGTAATCACTCACCCAACTCTCCCCGGCCAATGATCCTCGGTGATCTCCAGCACATCGTCCAGATCGACACATATCGAGTACGCGCCACCGTTCGCGTGCCACTCGTCGGCAAAGGCCTGCTCGACATCTGTCAATTTCTCGCCAGGTATCTTGTACTCGATTAAGACCACAAGACCATGGTTATTGACCCACACCGCATCTGGGAAACCAGGCTCGTAGGCGGCGAACTGGCTCGTATCGAGCACGTGCCATCCGAGCCTTCGGGCCGCGTCGTCCAGCTCCGCCTGGTTCCCGTCACGGAGTCCATACTTCACGTGCCTGGGCATTGTTCACCTCCTGGGCGTCAGATCGCGCCGGTATTCGTAGCCGTCGGCCTCAGCCTTGTCCCGGCATGTGTGGTCGCTCACCCAGCCCTTGCCCTTCTCGTAGCGCCCATGACAGACGTGGATCGTCATGGGGCGCGTGTCGCCGTTTCGCCAGTAGTTGCGGAGCTCGTCGTGTGATAGCTCCAGGCGATAGACCGGCATCGGATGGTAGCAGGCATCGCAGTAGTGACAGTGTTCCATCACGGCCTCGCCGTCGTATGCGCCCGGTCCCAGCATTCGCCCACGCCGTAGGGACACACCGCGACCACCGTGCCGAAGGCGAATACCTCCGATGGCGCACTGATCGTCGCCAGAAAGATGTTGACCGCCGTGCTGGCCCGCACGCCGCGCGAGACCTGAGTGGCCTGGTACTTGCCATCGTCGATGTACTTCGCCGTGCGTTTCATGTCCTGGACCCGCGCTGTGACACCCCGCCCGTTGTATGTTCCGATGACGATGTGCTTGCCAGCTTGGTAGACGATGCGCGTGCCCGACCGCCAGCAGTTGCCACGGGCCACACACATGATCGAGTCAGTTCCAGAGACCCCATGGATTTGCCCGTGATACCCCGGTGTCTGCGCGCCGACCGGCGTCGGGTACAATGCTGGGATGAATGACAGTAACAACGATGCTAGAACGACCGTCCTCAGCAGCCTCACGCCTCTGCATCTCATGGCGAACCTCCAGATACTTTCCCTTCGCCCATCGCGCCACCCACAACAGGGCGAAAATGCCGTACAGCGCCGCTCCCTTCTGCAATGTGCTCATGCCGCTCTCTCCTGTCTGAGATGTCGCCCGTTCCTCACCCAACTCTCCCATCGTTTCGCCGTCTGGAGGCCACGCCGCACGGTATCCACCAGCGCGGCCTCCTCCGGCACCCGCTCAGCCAGCGCGTCCAGGGCCAACTCCGCCCATACGACGTGACTGAGATCGTTCTCTATGTCGCGTATCAGCCCGTATCGCCCGAATGGTCCACCTCCTCACCCGTCGCACGCCCACGATCGCCGCCGCCTTAGCGTACATCAGCGCCAGTATCGCGGTGATGCTAACACCCAGCCACGCGACCCTTAGCGTCTCCATCGGCCCTCCCACCGCGGACTTACGCTTCCTGAGCCGCCGCAGCGTTAGCCTGCGCGTTGGCGTATAGCTCAAGCGCGGCCTTCACCTTCTCGACGTCATGCCAATCTATCTTCAACTGCTCGACCGTATCGATGACATGCTGGCGGCTTCGGTAGAACGGGTGGCGGTTCGCAAACGCCGAGGCTCGCCCCAAGAACTCAGACCACTCCAGGGGCACTTCGGCGGCTGTCTCCGGTTCAGCCTCTGCTCGATCCCCCTGTATGTCCCCCTCCGCAGCAGCCTGTCTCTCGGTGGATGAACCGTTGTCCTCATCGTACATCCCACCGACGATGTCCTCATCCTGGGTGAAGATCCGGCTCGCCCCGGTGGCCATGCGAATGCCATTCACGAATGCCCGTTTGCTGGCCATGGACTGGATGGTGTTGAGCTGGGTGAAGATGTCCTCGTTAGGGATGCGATAGGAGAGCATATCGATCTCCCAGGCCGGGTAGCTCCTCCCGCTCCGGGCCTGCCTCTGGACCTTCCGGGCACTCCCAGTCTCGATAGCGTCCCGGAAGGCCTGCCAGTAGACGTCTGGCTTCCCGTACTTGCCCGTCGTCTCCGCCGCCTCCACCGCAAAGGTGAACTCGGTCACCCTGCCGCCCCGAGAGCGCAGGTCGGCCTTGTCGTAGTGCGAGGGGACGTCCTGCTCCGGCACCCACCGCCATCGGTAGCGATCCTCGTAGCTGTTGGCGGACCCGATCGCCCCGCGGATGATCACCCGGCCGTCGGGCCCATAGATGTTGCACCGGTACTCGAAGCAGAGAAACGCCGGATCCCGTTCCATGTCTCTGACGACGGTGCCCTCCTCGAACTCTACCGTCAGGTTCCAGCCAAGGCGTAGGAGCTCCGCCCCGGGCCGGTACAGGAAGGGCTTCGCCACGCCGGGCACCCGACCGTAGTCGCGCCCCTCCTCCATCACCTGGTCGTAGACGTCGTATAGTCGGCGGACCCGCGTCTTGATCTCCTGGGGCCCACCGGGTGCCGTCGGCGCGAGCTGTGTCTGCGCCGCGCCGTCGACCGTGACCAGCTCCCCCGTCTTGTACAGCTCAGTCGTCATGCTGATACCTCCCCATTCACGAACCCCCGCCCGATCCCCACCCACTTGCCCGGTGCTGTCGTGGGCAGCTTGCGGCGCTTCAGCTCGGCACGGACCTGGCGCTTGCGCTGTCTGCACCATGCCTTCACCGCCTGTACCTCCGGCCCCCGGCCGCTGCCCTCTCGGGCGCGCAGCCGATCCGCCACGCGGAGCTCCTGGTACAGGCCCTCATCGGTCATCTCTTGCAGTTCTGGTGTTGACACCGTATCCTCCCTCTGCTATACTGTGGAGTAGAATAGTCCACTGCATGGGCGTTCTACTCTTGGGGCGCTAGCCACCACTAGCGCCCTTTCCGTGCCGCCTGGTCAGCCGTGTACTGGATGTTGCCCAGCTCCATGGCCGCCTCTTTCTTGCTGATCTCTCCCCGGTTGTATCGAGCGATCACCTGCTCCGCTATCCGCGCCAGTTTCTCGGTCGTAGCGCGTAGGCTATCGCCGCTGCTGCTAGAATCTCCCATCCGTACTGCGCTATTGCCCACCACATCACGCCTCCCGTCCGTGCAACTCCCGCCATTCCTCGAAGCCCAGACACTGAGCGTCGATGTAGGCCATGACATCTTCCTCCGACCACCCAGCATCCATGAGGTCAGCGTACTCGGCGTCAAGCTCGTCTGACGATGTTCGTTGGACCTGGCTATTGTCAACTGGCCGGAAGCCAGCCTTGGGCATTCCCCATTCATGCTGCCAGCGCACCGGGTGGACACCAACGAACGCCACCGGCTCATCAGACGGCATCTCTATTCGCTCATACAACTCGTCCATGATCCCTCCTTGTCTTGTTGGGAGCCCCGGCTGACTATTCCGGGGCTCCCCAGCTTGGACTGTCTGGAGCACCACTTCGGCACTCCCGGGTGGGGTCCGGCTGGTCAGGCCGGCGGAATTCTGCTCACGGGAAGGCTCATCCGAGGGGATCGTCGTCATCTCACGCCAAGCCAACTGGCGCCGCCCGTGATCTCCCCACTAGCACACCCCACCCGGCAGGACCGAAAGGCCCTACCGTCTCCTAGCTCAGAACGCCGATAGATCCATGATCCCCACGCCGCCCAGCGCCGCCAACACCACCAGCGCCAGCAGACCGAGGCCCAGCAGGAGGCACCCCAGGCTCCCCCCCTGGTCTTGCATCTCCCACCTCCACTCCCAGGATATCCAATAGCTCCACCATGCACTCCACGAACACCCGTTTCTGCTCGGGCGTGAACCCGCTGTAGACGTCCGCCGCCCTGAGCGCGGTAGAGGGCGCTAGATCCGCCGTTATTGCCTCAGCCATACTAGATGACCTCCCAAGCACGAAAGGCCCCCAGGTGCCAGCCACGCTAAGCCCTGGGGGATTCTGTGGTGAGTGTTGCTCTCTGTTCCGTACTGTTGCGCTCTGGCACATCGTCGACCAAAAAAAGAAGCGCCATATCCTTGAGTTCTGGAAACGCCACTGCAACAGCAGCGGCAACGGTTGGACTACGACGCTCCCCCGAGAGGAACCTGCTCAGGGTGCTCCTATCAACCCTGAGGAACTCTGCGAAGTCGCCTTGCGTCAGGCCGAGCTGTTTCCGTTTGCTCTCTACTACTCTGATGAATGTATCTGCCATCTCGCCCCCTGTCGTCTCCATGTGTCACCTTGTCACGTCACACCCCTATTCTAGCATAGCATGTGCGCTTTGTCAAGTCTTTTTTGGCACAACTCACCAGATTCTGTGTCACACCGCACACCGATGTAGTATAATAGAGTATGGCAACTAGAGCGAGCATTCGAGGGGATAGACTGAAGCGTCTCAGGGAAGAGCGCGGATTCACACAAGGCCAGGTTGAAGCCTACTCCGGGGTCGATAGATCGCTCATCAGCCGGTTGGAGAGAGGCGAGCGGGCCAATACCTACGCCAAGACCATTGCGGACCTGGCGCGTGTTCTCAACACCACCGCTGACTACCTCTTGGGGCTGACCGATAGCCCTGTGCTCCCGGACGAAGAACAGCTCACCCAGGTTGAGTACCGCTGCATTCGCCAGTTCCGCGAGCTCAGCGAGGCCGACCAGCAGTACATCCTCCGCCAACTAGAGTTTGCCCAACGCTACCCACTCGGGCAACTCCCACCGCCCAGGATCATAGGTGACGAAGAGGACGAACCATCGTAACCTGCTGCTCGAAGCGATCTTGCTGTGGCGGCTCAGGCAGAGCCTGGACGGTCGGCCTGGCGCTCTGCCTAGTAGCGGGCGCGTGTGGCGCGAGTGGACGCCACAGGGATGGAGGGAGATACAGTGAAGCAGTCGCTGTCCAGGTTCTGGGACTTCTACAGGGGCCGTGGGTGCATTGGCAAGGGCGTCATAATCGGTGCCGTCCTGACGTTGCTGCTATTCTTGTGCGCTGGCTTCGGCTCCCTGCTGCCTTCGCCGCCAGAGACACCCACACCGCTGCCCAGTGCGACACTAGAACCCATTGCAACGCAGGTGCCGACTCAGACAGCGGTTCCGCCGCCCACTGTAGCGCCCCCACCGACTATCGTGCCAACGTACACCCCGTATCCCACCTACACGCCGTTTCCTTCGCCTACATTGCTCGCTGCCACTCCAGAACCGCCGACGCTAACGCCACCGGCCGCTAGCGACATGGCGGAGGCACAATATGTCGTTCAACTTCTGAGCATCCAACAGAGCTACCAGGATAGCATGTACGAACTGGTCGAGCTCACAAGCGCCGCTACTCAAGACACCTCACTCATGATCGACGATGAGTGGCGCACGAAGAATGCCGTGGTCTTTGCGACATGGAGGCTGAACGGCGAGAGGCTACGCGGACTGGAGTCTCCAGAAGCGTATCGTTCGGCCCATGATCACTTCGTCGCTGCCAGCCATCACTTCGATGCCGCTGCGGACTACTTCGCGGAGGGCATTGATAAGTTTGATGCAGATAGCATCACACTAGGCATAGCAGAGATGCAGGCAGCGCAGGAGGACATGCTCAAGTCGAGCGATGCTCTGGAAGCCCTCGTCGAATGACCCGCGCCGTCTCCTGGGCCGCCGTGTCCTCGAAGCCCCAGCTAGAGGGCGAATCGCTCGCCGACCAGCACGCCCGCAACCGCGAGCTGGCTGAGGCCCACGGCTGGGAGCTGCTGTGTGAGCTCACCGTCCCTGGGGAGTCACGCTCCTACTACCGCCTCTCGGACGCTATGCGCGAGGTCCAAGCCTATCGCGAGCTCGATACGCTGGCCCGCTCGAAGGCGCTCGACTGGCTCGTGGTCAAGGACCGCTCCCGCCTAGGGCGCACTCGACGCCTCAACGCCGAGGTCGCCGCGCTGCTCCAGGACCACGGCGTCCGCGTGTGGTCCCGCGCGATCCCGCCGTCGTCCCTCGAGGGGCGCACCGAGGCCGACGTCTGGGCAGAATCCATCGAGGCCGGGTACTCCGAGGCGGAGATACTGCGCCTGAAACAGCGGCACGCGATGGGGATGCGGGCGCGAACGCTCAAGGGCCGGCTCCCCAATGTGCCACCGTGGGGCTTCCGGCGCGAGGGCGAGCGCCTAGTGTTTGACGATTCGCGCGCCGAGGCCACAGTCCGCTACGTCATCACCCAGTTCCTACGGGGCATACCCAAAAACCGCATCGTGGCGGAGGCGCACGCTCGGGGCCTCCGCTCCCCCACCGGCCGCCCCATGGCCTCATCTACCATCCATCAGATCATCTACCAGCCCGCGTATTATGGCCTCGCCAGCTATGGCAAGGTGCGTATCATCCACGAGGATGGCAAGCGCCGCAAGGTGAGCATGCCCATTGACAAGTGGATCATCAGCGAGGGTGACTGGGACGCCCCATTCACGCCGGATGACTGGGAGCGTGTCGTGGCTGAGCATGAGCGACGGCTGGAGGAGCATCCACGGACGCGGGCCGCACGCTATCCCCTCTCACGGATCGCGTGGTGCGTCGAGTGCCAGCGCTGGATGATTGGCACTGCCAGTGGCCATGCGGTTCGCCATCGCTATTACCGCTGCTCGCGGTATAACAACTGGGGCGCGTCGCCTGAGCCACCGCTCAAGACCCACTATATCCGTGCCGACCGCCTCCACCGGGCTGTGGTAGCCTACATGGCCAGCATCACCGACGCCGATCTCCTGGGCACTCTAGCCGACCGTCAGCAGGACACCGGCGCGATGGCTGAGGAGCGTGAGCGACTGGCCCAACAGATGGACGACCTCACCGCACGCCGGCAGAGGTGGCAGGCCGCCTATGAGTCTGGAGTCATTGAGCTGGCCGAGTTCGCTCGCCGCCTCGATGAGCTGGACGTGGCTGAGGAGGCCGTGGCCCGTGACATCGAGCGCTGCGACCACCAGATGCAGCGCACCCGTCGCGCCTCAGACCTCGCGGCCGAGATGCAACGGGTGTTGAGTGATCTCCCCGAGCGGATCCCCGAAGAGCTATCCCCTGAGCAGGCCCAGCGCCTGCGGGCCATCTTTCGCCGCCTCTTCCAGCGCATCGTCGTCACCCCCGGCGGCGAGATCGTGCGTGTGGAGTGGCGACTGTAGGGCACGTTGGGCTATATAGACCACCCTTCCCGATAGACAGTCTCTATAGCCGAACGCCGATAGCATGACGGCTAGGGTATCGTGCGCATCGCCGTCAGCGTGTAGGTGATGGGGCCGCCCTCGTAGGTCGCCGTGATCACAAAATCCGTCGTAACGGATGATTGGCCCGGCACATCATAGACGTAGCCCAGCCACCCGGCCTCGACGCCGCCGAACCCGCCCGAGCTGTGGCAGGCCACCGAGACCATCCTGTCTTTGGCCGACACGTTGCTGATCGTGGCCTGGCCCGTAGCCACGTCGCCGGGCGAGAGTACGAGCTCGCAGGTGTCGCCGACGCAGTCGCCGTCCGGCAGTCGCCACACCACCTCTATGGCCTCGCGGACCGTGACGACGACCTGCTGCGTCCAGACGCGGTGAGCGGATTGGGCCGCAATCGGGAGGGCCACAGCGGCCAGCAGTGATAGCGCCCAGAGTGCCGCGATCGACTTCCTCATTGGCCTCGCACCGCCTTCTGGCGCCCAATGAACAGAGTGTGCAGCATGGTACCGTCCCCGAATGCTATCAGCCCCCCAGCCCAGAAAGCGCCAAAGAATGTATCCACGTCCCAGGCCTGATAGCCCATGAGGCATCCAGCTAGCGCGCTCAATACTGGTAGTACCAAGCATGTGCCAAGGAAGATCAGGCGCTTGACTTTCGGGGCGGCATTGGCATACCACTCCGGGGGAAGAAACTCAGCCAATAGCGCCAGCAGCAGCCCTACCGCTCCATTCAGCAACGGCCCCTGCAAGCCAAGTAATGCGTCGCGCAATGTCATGTCACTCTCCTCTCGCCTGGCTCACTGTCAGGCGCTCCATAGTCTCGGCACCCACTCCCGCCAGAGCTCGCCAGGGCAGGCCGTTGGCCGGATCTCCCGATGGGCCTTGATCTGCGTCACGAGGCCCTGCGCCCGCCACCAGCTGATCACCTGGCGCGCGGCCTCGAGCTGGGCATCGGGAGGCGCCGAATCGCTGTAGTCGCCGACGAGCACGATCCCCACGCTGCGGGTGTTCCACTCCCCGCAGTGATAGCCCACGAGATCCGGTGGTTTCACCAGGTACGCCCGCCCGTCGGCGTACACCACCACGTCGTAGGCGATCCCCGGCCACTCCACCTTGTGGTCGCTGGTCCCCCACACATGCCAGGCTGCGATAGCGTCAAGGGTGCAGCGCTGATCCGTCGGCGGCCCGGAGTGGTGGACCACCACCGTGTCGATCTCCGCCAGCTCGCGCACCGGATACGCCTTCTCCGGATGGGTGAGGAGCTGGCCGCTCACGTCCTCCCAGGGCGGACTCGCCGGCTCCTCGAGGGCTCGCTCCAGGATCTCCGACATCTCGACCAGGCTGGCCCCTGCCACGTCCAACCGATCCAACAGCTCTCTGATCGTCACCGGCCCGATCGCGCCCATGCTCAGTTCTCCCTCTCGATCAGCCGATAGTCCTGCCACCGGCCCACCTCAGCGTACACGATGTGCTGCCGGTTGTCGGCCCGCGAGTAGAACACCTGCGCCACGACGCCGGGGAGCGGGTAGAACTCGTCGCTCATGGCCTCGTCCCAGCCGCGCTCGCGCTGCACCTGGCGGAAGTACGTCCCGGCCGTCATGGGGATCACGTGCCGCTGCGCCTCCTCGGCCAGCCACTCGCGGAATGCCGGATCGTCCAGGCCATGGCCGTGGTTCTGCTTCTTCAGATAGTTGAGGAGCAGGTGGTACATCTCCGGCGGCTTCGAAGGGTCGAAGGTATCCCAGGTAGGATCCTCCGTCCCCCAGCCGAAGAGCATCCCGGCCATCATCCAGTCGCAGGACTGCATCCACTCGTCAAACCACTGGATGTCCGCCAGATGTCCGGCCGGATCCATGAACGATCTCCAGCCGCCCTCGCCGCCCGGATCCCAGCCGTTGGGGCCGCCGGCCGCCCCGGAGTCGATGACGCCCTCGGTAGCGATCCAGCGCTTGGCCAGGAGGTCCTCGGGCAGGAAGCGACGTACCAGCTCGGGCCTCCGGATCCGCCACCAGACCTCCACCTCCTCCCCGTCGATGATCTCGACGGTGCGGTCCCGTGGGTCATCCACCCGGGGGGCGTTGTAGGCGTGCCAGGCGATCGCGTCGGCGGCGCGCATGGCGTCGAAGAGATCGCGCCATTCGTAGATCGGATCCTCCGCCTCGAGATCGACGTGGAAGCGGCCGACGGACGCCGAGAGGCAGGCGTAACGCACGCCCGCCCGGTGGGCGTACTCCGCCATCCACCAGTCCATCTCGTTGAGCCGCTTGCGCTCCTCCCGCCTGTGCCCGGGTATCTCGTTGTAGCCCAGCCAGTATCCACCGTGCTCGGCGATGATGGGATAGATGCTCGACGCGGCCAGGGAGCTGGCCAGCTCCTCCGCCTCCCGCTGCGGGTTCTCCAGGGGCTGCCGGTCGCAGTACTTGCGCTGGATGGGGATCGTCCGCGGGCTCACCGCCAGGGCCTCGCGCAGCCACGGTGCGTTGGCGAAGAGCAGCAGGATCGCCGCCGGTTGGGCCTCGGCGATGAAGGACAGATAGTCCTCGTAGCGCCCCGCCAGCGAGTGCATGTGCAGTCCGATCTTGCTCGTCACAGTACGCCTCCTAGCAGTGCGCCAGCGGTGGTCGTGATGGCCGTACCGATGTCCGGCCCAAATAGGCTGAATACCACGATGGCGAGCCCGAGCAGGTACTGCGTGCGTTCGAGCTTCTGCTGGGTCTCGTCCAATGCATCCATCTTGTCACACGCCTCGCGTAAGTGTTTGATTTCAACATGCATAGTAGCCAGCTCAAGTTGCTGCTCGTCCGTCACGTCGACAGTGCCATTGTGGGAGTCCACCCGCTTGGTCAGTGCTGCCAGATCCCGACTGACAGAGGTCAGTCGCACCAGGTCGCGCCCCAGCGCCGCGCTGTGTGCATCCAGCCGCCCTTCGAGCCCTCGGAGCTGATTGTCCACCAGCTTGTTGCGCGCCTCAATCCGCTCGGTTAGTACCGCCTGTCCCTGGGCGAGCTGAGGCAGTAAGCTCAGTGCCTGCTCAATCTGCGGGAGCATCCGTACCAGCGCACGATCTGCGTCAGCGGACCAACCCGTTTCCTCACTCAAGTGTGGCTGGCTCATAGCTGCCTCAGCTGCTGTCTCAGCGTGATGATCGACTCCTCGTCGGTGAACAGCCGCAGCCGCAACACGTTCGGCGCCACGAACTGCACCTCGTCGACGTATGCCACCTGGGGGTCCTCCCACACATCCCCGCCGGGAGGGATCCCGGCGAGATAGGCATTGCTCACGCGCATTAGGAACCCAGGGCGCACCAAGGGCGCCAGTACAGGCGACCCGGCCCGGTCGTACAACCGCCCATCGCGGATCCTGTATCCCACGCTCTGGGGCCCCTGCCCGTATCCGAACCCCCGCTCGTCGTATACGCCACCGACCCAGATGTTGCCCTCTAGATCCCCCATCCGGATCGCGTCCTCGATCAGGTCGCCGTAGCCACGTGGGGCCTGCTCGCAGTCGGCCCGCACCCCGATCCCGTTATCGCCGGACCAGGCCATGCTCACGAACTGCGACTGACCCACTAGCGTGCTGATCAGATTGGAGGCCCCTAGGAGGAGCGTCGTCTCCTGATGCTCCCAGTCCAGCGTGTGCCAGAATCCGGCCAGGAGCACCGTAAGCGAGTCCTCCGATGGCTCGCCCAGGTCCACGTTCACCGGCCGCGATCGCGGCGACCCGTAGGCCGCCAGCTCGCGCGCGCGAAGGATCTCCGCCGTCTCCACCGGCATCTGGCCCTCGGAGAGGATGGCCTCGATCACGCCGTACTCCGCCTGGGACACCTCATCGTCCAGCCAGCCCGTGTCTTGCTGCTGGCTCCCATCGACGGGGACGACCTGATATGACGCCGGACTCGTCCGACCGCTGGACGCCCAGCCCTCATCCGTCATCTCCACGTCTTCATAGATGTAAATGGAATCATCCGCGTTCGTCTCCGTGAAGGCCGCACCCATGAAACCCCACTGATCGGGGTCATCAGCCCCCGTCTGCTTCACGACCAGGCGATACCGCGCCGGGGCCGCCAGGCTCTCCCACTCGGAGAAGTCCTGCAGGGTGTCCTGAAACGAATCGAGCGGGTGATCCGGGTCATAGTCGAGCACTCCCTGCTCCGAGTCCAGGCTGTCAGGCTCGGAGTAGATCACCTTGACCCGGTTGTGACACCAGGCCGGGTCCAGGCTCGTCATATACTCCACCCCGTCCAGGATGAGGCGCATCTCGATGATGAACCCTTCCCACGAGGGAAGACCGCCGGCCGTCTCCTTCACGATACAGCCCAGGCGTTGTTGGAAGAAGTCGGTCATGGCCGATGGCCCTACGTCCTCGGCAGAGATCGTGAACTGGCCCGCCCAGTAGCCCCCGATGGCCCTCGATGTCCGCGAATATCCTCGCGCGATGCGGGTGATGTTGCCCAGGTGCGCCTCACCGCGCATCGGCCGGTCGTACAGGTTCAGGCTGATCACTACTCCGCCCCCCGCAGGTTCAGCCACCGCTCATAGTAAGTCAGATCGGCGCCGATCCCGTCTGCGATCAGATGGCTGGCGCTCCCGGCACCGATGAGAAACAAGCGGCCGTCGCCTATGGGGACCCGGAAGTCGACCGCGGCGGCTACGGCTACCGCATCGATGTCGGGCGTGCTGTTGAAGGCCAACGCCTGCATCTGGCCGTCCGCTCCCTCCGCGATGGCTACATACTCGATGGTGGCGGCGTCCAGGTTGAACCCGCTCAGCTTCGCCCAGCCCTCGTCAAGGGGGATTAGGCCGACCATGTCCAGATAGAGGTTGGCCGCGCCACTGGTGCGGCGGGCCCAGATCTGGACGGTGTACGTCACCTCCGCGTCGTCGTCCAGGACGTCCAGCCCGAACACGTGCAGGTTGCGCAGGGGGATCGGCGCGCGCCCCATCTCGTGGATGTTCCAACTCGTCGCGCTTACCTCCACGATGCGCCCTCGCACGAACTGCGCATCGTCCATGTAGTAATAGCCCCAGCGCAGTTGCACTTCCCAGGTCGAGTCTGCCGCCGACAGCATCGCCCGCAGCAGCCAGAGGAAGTCGCCGAACTGATCCACCTCGTTGGCGCTGACGTCCGTCAGCGAGATGCTCAGCACCTCGTAATAGTCGCCCGCGTCCCAGTCCAGATCCGTCTCCACCACCTGAACCCGGTCCCCGCCGCTGGCCGTGGCGTCCACCTGGTCGGTAATGCCCGACTCGGCCACGTTGTTATCCCCGTCCTCACACTCCCACACCGGCTCGAAGTTGGCCAGCGTGCCATGCTTCGCCGCGCTCCGAAATCCCATCCAGGCCCGCGTCAGGGCCGTCGTGGCCGAGTAGTTGCGGAGCCGTGCGTACGCCACCCGGGCGGGGATGTCGCCCGCCGGATCGTAGGGGGTCCCTCCACCGGTGTAGTCATACTCAATGATCGTCCCCGCCGTCGATCCCAACGTGGCCCCGCTTCGCGCCGTGGCCCGTTCCCAAGGCCCTCGCTCGAGCCGCAGCTCGAAATTCGCCATGTGCCGCCGGGCCAGCCCGGACTCAGCGTGCGGGTTGCTCTCCCAATCCATCTCAATGGCGCGCACCAAGGCCCGCCGCTCGTTGGACTCCTCGTTCATCTTGGCGTGGATCCACACCGGGTCCTCCCAGGTGGGATCGCTCCGGTAGCGCATGGCGTAGAGCCGCATCTGATCCAGGGCCTGCACGTAGGTCGCCAGCGCGTCGTCGCTGGCCGCGTCCACCTGCAGCCGCATAGCGTCCGTGACTGGCCGGGCCTCCAGATCGCCCACCGCCGGCGCGTATTCCAGCGTGCTGATCCCCGCATCCGTATCTGGCGTTTCCGCCAGATCCAGCGTCGTCGCCCCACACCTCAGCTCAAACGTGATCGCCATCTATCCCAGTTTCTCCCTCAGAATATACTCCCCGACCCCGGCATAGTCCGTCTCCCCCCGCAGGTTCTGGAACCTGGTAATATCGACGGGTATCAGGACCATAGTGACGCCGCCCGCGCCCGCCATCCCCAGCCCGCCCCGCGCCCCCGGCATGGCCCGATCCATGCTCTCCAGCGCCCGCGTCGCCTCCCGCGCCTGATCCGTGATCCCCCGCAGGCTCATCTCAAACGGCGAGGGGGAGCCCGGCTGCAGGCCGGAGGGGATGTGGATCTTGTCCAGGATCTGCTTGACTTTGTCCAGCCAGCGATGGACTGTCTCGAGGGCGCTCTTCAGCCCTCCGAAGGCCTTCTTGACGCCGTCCACAATGCCTTGGACGATGCCAAACCTCTCGTTGACCTCCCCCGCTTTGCTGAACACGTTCCCCAGCCAGGTCCACAGGCCCTCGAGGGCCGGCTTCAGGGTCGTGTTCCACAGGTTCGCCAGGCCCTCAAAGCCCAGCCGCCCCAGATCGCCCAGGATCCCGACCACGTCCTCCACAATGGGGAAGATGTAGTCGTTCATGAAGGCCCAGAAGCCCTCAAAAGCAGGCAGAAGTGTCTCATTCCACAGCGTGGTCAACGTCTCGACAGCTACCGGGATGTTCTCGCCCAGCCAGGTGGCGATGGTCTCGAAGGTGGGCATCAGCGTCTCGGTCCAGAATGTGGAGATAGCCTCCATGGCGATGGGGATGTTCTCCCCCAGCCACGTGGCCATGGTCGATAGCGCCGGCTGCAGCGTCTCATTCCAGAACTGGCTCACCGCCGCCATGGCCACCGGTATCTTCTCTGCCAGCCACGCCCGGACGGTCTCGAAGGCCGGGCCGACAGCAGCCACCACGGCCGCCGTCTTCTCCTGGATCCCGCCCCAGTTGTTCTCCCACGCTGTCCGTACCAACGCCACCGCGCCCACCAGTGCGCCGAAGATGAGCACCACCGGAGCTGCAGCAGCGATGATCCCTGCAATGGCCGGAATCACCACCGTGCCCACAGCGATACCCAACGCGATCAGCACGTCCTCCAGTCGCACGTTCTGGCTGATCCAGTTCCACGCCATCTGAATATAGGGCGCGACCGTGTCTATGACCCTCTGAATGGCATCACTGACCACGATAAAGCCGCCCTGCAGATCCTCGAATGGCGTCCCCTCGAAGGCCATGGTAATGGCCTCCCATACGCCCTCGGTTTGGCCCAATTGGATTATCAGGTTGCTGATGAACTTCGCCACACCTTCCACTGCCGGACCCACATGGTTCTCGAAGGCACTCACTACAGGAGGCAATACCCGCCCCGCCAGCTCGCCAAAAGTATCCATCACCGTACTCAGCGCCGGGAGCAGCGCCATTCCGATCCGGTCTTTGGTGTCCTGCATGGTGGCCCGGAAGCGGGCCATCTTCGCCGAGGCGGAGTCGGTGACGTCAGGCATGGAGGCCGTGTTCTCGGCCAGCTTCTCCATGACCACGTTCATCATGCCCGCCTGTTGCTGGGCCTTCGTCAGCTCCTCTGCCTCAACGCCGAACATCTCAGCGGCGCGCTCCGTCGCCTCAGCCTGCGATACCTGAATCGCCAGGTTGTCCAAGATCAATGGAGACAGCCGCCCCACGCCGGTGACCAGCGAGTCCAGCAGGAATCCAATGTCCTGGCCAGTGGCGGCCGACACCTTCTGCAGGTACTGCATGGCGTCGGGGAGCTGCGTGGCGAAGTCCTCGCTGACGAGCTGGGCGGCCTTGTTGAAGGACAGCATCAGATCGCGGTTGCTCACCATGCCCGCGGACCCGTCTTTGAGAGCCCCCAGCATCACGTCCATACTCGATCCGGCGCTCTCGGCGATCCCCTCGAAGGCGCTCTGTATGTTCTCCAGTGGCGCGGCGTCGATGGCCAGCTTCCCCAATCCGGCCACGGCAGCCGTCGCGGCAGCACCGCCGGCGAGGACCCCGCCCAGCGCCACCTTGCCGACGGTCTGGATACCGTCGATCGCTTGGGCGACCTTGCCGCGAACGGGAGCGAGGTCTCGGTCCAGCTTATCCAGCGTCGCCCGGATCTGAACCTGCGCTTCCCCCAGGGGCGCGCTCATGGTCACGTTACCGGCCCTCCCATGCCTGCGTCATCTCCTCGAACTCCCTTCGCCGCTCGGCCAGCTCGTCGCCCTCCAGTGGCTTCGCGTCGTGTACGCCCACAAGCTGCTGGAAGCGCGGCAACCGCTTGGCGCGTGTCAACGCCGCGATGTGCCACGCCAGCCAGGCACGCCCGCGCTGCGCCTGCTCCATCCGCCACGCCGCAGCCTCGATGGCCATGAGCGTCTCCCGCGGCGTCAGATCCCAGAACTCGCCGACGGTGATCCCGCACTTCAGGGCCTCCTCCAGGAGCGCCTGAACATCGAAACGCTCCTGGCCTACCCGTTTGGGCCCTCGCCCTCCTCGGCCTCGCTGCTATAGCCGATCACGTCGGCCACGGCCTGGATCACGGCGCTGCACACGGCCGCGAACCCGGCCGCATCCAGCACGCCGTAGGCATCGCTGAGCGTCACCTGGCGCCCACCCTCGCGCGCGTCCCGGCGCGCGGCCTCCATGCCCGTCTGCAGCACCACCGCCAGCTCGCCCAGGCGCGTGCTGTTGTCGGAGAAGCCCCGGAGCACGGCCAGGATCGACCGGTCCAGCAGCCGCTCGGCCTGGGCCAGGGCGCGGTTGGTGTACAGTGCGTGCACCTCGCGGCCGTCGGCCTCGATGATCGCCTCGCCCCGCGCGCCCAGCGCCATTACGTGCCGACCTCCGTCCACTCGCCGTCCACGGTGAGCGACGTCGAGACGGTGCCCTCACCCTGGTCCGGGAAGGACTCCGACAGTGATGTCACCAGCGCGTCGGCCGTCTCTTCAGTCACCCCGTCGTTCTGCCGCGCCACCAGGATCAGCTCGCCGTCGCGCATGGCCGCACGCAGCGCCAGGTAGGCGTCGTTGGTGGGAACGTACAGGCTGTCGAGGGAGATGGACGCCGAGTAGCGCCCGGCCAGCACCCGCTTCGCCCGCGAGTCCTTCGAGGAGACGTCGATCTCTTCCGTGCTCTCCTCGAAGGTCACGTCGCGCTGGCTGCCGACCGCCTCGTAGGCCGGGACCGCCGGGGTCCCGGTGTTGGCTAGCAGCAGTACATCAGATCCGTTCATTGCCATGGTGTGTCCTCCAGTATCTTAGTTGCAGTTCTGCCCTGCTCAACTGCCTATCCAGCTCGCGCGTGACCCTAGCCAGATTGATTCCTGATGGTAATGGCATGTCCCCTCCTACCATGCACTCAGCGCCCAGCGCTTCCAGGTGTTCAGTGCCACGCACCAGTAACCGTAGTCGCTGTCGAATGACAGTGTGCCCGTGATGCACGGCTCCGTGCTCGTCACCGGCGTATGTGATGTCAATGTAAGCGATATCGGGATGTGCACCTCACCCGTTGCGAAATTGCCCGTGATGATCGGCGTGGCGTTGATGTTCGCTTGCTTGATGATTAGCTGATTGTCGTCCGTATTCTCCTTGCCAGCTTGATAACCAAGCGCTAGCACGTTGCTGGCGGTATTGCTCATGACAGCCTGATAACCAACCCCGGTCACATAGTCCCCGGTGTTGTAGCCTCCAGCGTTGCGGCCAATGTAGACGCCGCTGGTGCCTGTGTTAGAATAAGCTGAGAGATGGCCAACTGCGACCAGACTGCTACCGGTGTTCGTTATGCCAGCTTCATAGCCGATGATGACGTTGTCGTTGCCTATGTTGGTATGAGCGGCGTATTTGCCGACCGCTACGAGATTGTTGCCCGTGCCCTTACGTCCTGCCCGCAGACCGACGACGGTGATATAGTCCCCAGAGTTGTAGTTGCCGGCGTCGTAGCCAAATGCCTGCTCATAGTCCCCGGTGTTGTAGAACCCGCAATCGTACCCAATACAGGTCTGGCCGAATCCAGTATTGCCAATTCCACCATGGTAACCGACCACAGTCTGAAAGCGCCCGGTGTTGGTATACCCGGCCTGGAATCCTACGGCAGTCTGATTCTCGCCTTCGTTCTCCCATCCTGCCTCATATCCGAGCGCAGTCTGCATATCACCACTATTGCGCGTCCCAGCGGCGCGTCCAAATGCAGCTTGGCGATCACCGGTATTCTGATAGCCTGCGCCCTTCCCAACCGCCGTAGAACTCAGCCCGGTGTTTTGGTATCCAGCTCCGCTCCCCACGAATGTGGAGTTGATCTGAGTGTTGGTGTACCCCGCCTGGTAGCCGATGGCTGTGTTATCGGCGCCGGTATTACCCCATCCTGCTTTGTAGCCGACTGCCGTCTGATTAGTCGCCGTGTTGGTGCGCCCAGCCTCCACACCAACGGCGGTCTGGTTCGCTCCACTGGCCTCAAGCCCAGCGTAGTATCCCACAGCTGTCTGATCATCGACTGTAACACTCGCCCCGGCTGAACGGCCCATCGCCGTCTGGCGGTCTGAATTGGAACTCTTGCCCGCCCGATACCCGATCGCCGTCTGTGATACACCTAAGTTCTGATACCCAGCCTCGTAGCCGACAGCTGTGACATTGACTTGCGTATTGGTATAGGCGGCGCGCCAGCCTATCGCCGTGGCATAGTTGCCGGTGTTCTCGTCACCAGCTTCGACGCCGACCAGAGTCACATAGCCGCCAGCGTTGTCCCCGCCAGCGTTGTACCCCACGATGGTGGATTGCGCCCCTGTATTGCCTCCCCCTGCGGAGCGGCCCACCGCCGTGAGCGCTGATCCAGTGTTGGTATAGCCAGCGCCTGAGCCGACCACGGTCACGCTGTCCTGCCCGTTGTCCTTCCCCGCCTGGTAGCCGATAGCCACCTGCTCGTCGCCGCTGTTGTCCTTCCCCGCTTCGTAGCCGATGGCCGTCTGGCTGGCACCAGTATTGCTGGCCCCAGCAGAGCGCCCGAGCACCGACTGACGGACAGCAGAGTTGCCGGAACCCGCGCTGCGCCCCACAGCGGTCTGCGAGCTGCCGGTGTTGGTGTAGCCAGCGTTGTAGCCAAGCGTGGTCACGTCGTCCTGGGTATTATCGCCAGATGCATTCTCTCCAACCGCGACCACATTGCTGCCGGTGTTGCCCGCATCCGTCCCGATGTGCAGGCGGTGATTGGCTATGTCATCACCGAAGTTGAGGGCCTCCAGCGACGTGTTGAGCAGCAATTCACTTAATCTGACCTTACGGGTCACGGTGCCAGTGTCGAAGACGATCCATACAGTACCGTCCGGCGCCAGCGTAGCAAGCTGATGGATCTGGAGCTTGCCCAAGTCCGTGACCTCCTCCTCGGGCGGTGGGTTGATCACATCACAGCCGGATAGCCCAAGAAGCAGCAGGATCACAGCCGCGATAGGCGCTATCAGAGCCAGGCCAAAGCGTACCCTCTTTCTCATCTCTCACCTCCGTAGAGCTCAAATCCCATCGCGTCCTGATTCGGCCCCGTAGGGCCCCGCGCCACCATCCGAAGCTTCGCATACCGTAGGGCCCAGCGCCGCGCTAGCCCCATATCCAGGCCCCCGATCAGGTAGTGCACCAGCCAGTCGCTGCCCACCATCTGGCTGTATCCGCCCTGATTCTCTCCGCGCCCGCCCACGACGCCCGCCCCAGTCGCCAGCATCGCGGCAAGCAAGGGCGAGGCGGGCATGTAGCACGTCTGCGCGATGATCAGCGCCCCCGCCAGGCGCAGGTTGGAAAAGTGAGCCGCCGCGAGGGCTGGCGTTCCCTCATCACCGAGCCAGATATTGTCACCCGGCGTTGTGGCGTGTAGCTTCAACACGACGACATCATGCCCCACTAGTCGCGCCGGGTTGAATGGCCTGTCGTCGGGCGACGGGCAGGTGTCGGGCTCAACACCTGTCGAGGCCACAACGCTTCCCCTCATGCTGGCGGCACAATAGGCGTATACGTTCATAGCAGCGCCATGATCTCCTCCCCGGTCTCAGTGACCAGGGTGTCGCCGCTGTCAGTGATAATCGTCACAACCGTGCTCCACTCGCCATCGATGGTGAGAGACGCGGAGATCACCCCCTCTCCCTGATCCGGAAAGTTGTTGGCTAAGGCGGTCACTAGCGCGTCGGCGATCTGCTCAATGGCCCCTTCCTCCTGACGGGCCACGACGATCAGGGTGCCGTTGCGCATGGCGCTCCTGAGGGCCTGATAGGCGTCATCGGATGGCACGTACAGCCCATCCAGTGAGATCGTGGCCGAGTACCGTCCCGGCAGGGCCCGAGCTGCCCGCCCATCCTTGGAGCTGGTATCGATCCCCTCGGTGCCATCCTCAAACGTGATGCCGCGCTGGGACCCGACCGCCTCGTAGATCGGCGTGTCCGCCGTGCCCGTATTCGCCAGGAGCAGGACGTCGCTGCCATTCCGTGCCATCAGCTCCACTCCTCCGCTTCCTCGGCCACGACCCGCACGGTAACGATACGCCCATAGGCGTCACGCTCATCGGCCGCGATAGGGCCCGTGCACTCTGAGAGGACCCATCCGTGGCCGCCAATGAAGAGCTCCTGCCGGTGGAGCACCACGTAGACCCGATCAGCGATGGCCTCGATAGTCACTACGCTGCCGCGCGTTGACGCATAGCACTTAACATCGCGCCAGACCTCACGCCCCCGCGTGGTCTTGGTGTCGAACGGCGTCCCCGCGACATCGCCCGCGCTCACAATGTAGGGGAGCTCCGCGTCCCGGGGGGCAGGGAATACGGTGAAGATCGCGGGCTCCCCCTCATAGGTGGTCAGCAGTCCGGTAAGCGTCGCGTCCCCCGCCAGGGCGTCGTAGATGGCCGCCGTCAGGATGCTCATCCGCCCTCTCGCCCTCGTTTGACGCCCAGCGCATAGGCGTAGTGCACAAGGGTCAGCATGATACTGAGCGCCTGCGCTCCCATCCTTAGCGTCGCGCCGTTCTGGCGCATGCCGTTGCCTTTTGCCATCGCCCAGAGCATGTGATAGGCGGCCTGCATCCCCTTGACCAGCTCGCCGTATTCATCCGGCGGCGATTCGCCGATGAGCTCATCGGCCGTCTCGTAATCGCACAACTGAAGGGCGTTCTCTACCTGCTCTCCGAGCTCATCCAGTTCCTTGTTTGCCATTATCTCCCCGCCAATAGCGCTACGACCTTTCGCCCGTTCTCCAAGACGGCTGGCCGCAGAAATGGATGCGCGGCCGCGGTCTTGCTCCCCACCTCAATCCAGTAGCCGTGATGGGTCCCGCTGGGCCCGCGCCGGACCCCCACCGCGATCACTACGCTCTTGCGGTCCCGGTCCACCACGTAGGTCAGCAGCCGCCCCACGATCAGCCGCCGGTAGCGCTCGCCCCAGTCCGGATCGGTGATAGCCAGCAGCCTACGCCGGGCGTCCGTCTCCACGAACTTGCCCACGATCTCGGCGTTGGACGTGACCTCCTCGGTGACCGCCCGGAGGACCTTCTCCGGCGTCCAGCGTGTCCACATGGTGGCCATCAGTCCTGCCGCTCCAAACAGTCGATCTCCCAATGCGCCCCCGCCAGCGACGGCTCGCGGACCCCCAGGACCTCGACCGTCAGCGCTCCGCTGGTCACCCGGTCGCCCCGCTCAATGTCCTCATCAGCCGCGACATACAGGACGTGAGTGATCTGCTGCTCCTCCGCGTCGGCCACCATGCGCTCGTTGGAGGTCCTCGGACGGATCCGGCCCTCGACGGTGCCGACATCGCCCCAGGTCTCGGGCCATCCGCCCTGCCCGTCCGAGGCCACTGTCGCGCGCGCGACGGTGAAGGTGTTGTTGAGCAGGCTCGTGAATATGCTCATGCTCCCCGGATCCTGTAGGCGCTCAGCACGTCTCGCTCGCTCAGCAGCAGCATCCGCGCGCCACTTACGCCCATCAGCCCCTGGCCCACGCCGCCTGTGGCCTCGCTGCCGAAGCTCACCGCGTAGTCCCCCAGGCTCTTGGAGACGACGCCCGCTATGCCCTCGTCCTCGGCCGCACGCAGCCCGGCCTGGTACGCTCGTGATGCGGCCCGGGCACACACCGCCGCGACGTCGTCGGGGATCTCGTCGTAGCCGTGGCTGTAGGTCACGACGACGATCTGCGGACCCACCGCCCAGCGCCTGCCCCGCCGGATGAGCTGCCCGTACTGCGCCAGGACGTAATCCTCGTCCGAGCCCTCGGTCAGCGTGTCCCCATCCTCCACCACCGATGCCACCGACACCACCGGCAGCTCCGGCAGGACCAGGTTCCAGCGCGGGGCCCAGACGTCCAGCGTGATGGACTCATCCTCCACCAGCCCGATGTACTGGTGGCAATAGTTGCGGATGGCCGCGCTGGCCTCGCTGATCGCCCGCTGGCAATAGGCCACTTTGTCGACGTCGCCGTCAATCTCCACCTGCAGCAGGTTCTCCACGTCCGAGACGGCGCAGAGATCAGCCATCAGTTGCCCCATCCTTGCTATGCAGTGTGCCATCGGCACACTGCTGGTGACTGCCCTGCGGGCAGTCTACGGCTTTGTCCTTCACCGGCCCGCGCCTCATCTTGTCCTTCACCGGCCCGCGAAGGGCCTTCTCATCGCCCATGACGCCCCCTCCTGGCCGCGAACATCGCGCGGACCTTCTCCTCGTCGCCGATGTGGCACTGTACGTAATGCCCAGGTCCAATCTCCACCGCCACCAGCGGCGTCTTACGCTTCCGCAGGCTCATCGCCGTCCGCGAATCCTGGGCCGACCGCTCGGCCACCTCCGCCACCCACGACCGCGGAAGCACGCACACCCGCGGCTTCGCCCGGTACATCGCCCGCAGGAAGGCCAGCCGCTTCTCGCACGGATTCCCATCCGCATCCGCCAATTCGGCCCGGTAGGCATCCATCAGCGCCCGCCCGTCCTCGTTGTCCCGCACAAATAGGAGCTCTACGGCGTGCAGGAGCACCCGCAGGTCCCGCACGTCGGCCTGGGTCCGCTTCCGCTCCTCCGGCATGCCCACGTCGGCCGCGGTCACCCCGTACCGCCACAGCGGCACCGCCGCATCCCACCGCTCCAGGAAATGCCACGCCGCCGGCAGCAGATCCCAGGGCACCCGCGTCCCCGGCTCGACGAACATCGTCTTGTCGTAGGCCAGCGGCCGTTCGGGATCCACCACAACCTCCAGCTTGCCGCTCTTGGCCTTGCCCTCGATGGCGGCATCCGGCCCCGTCAGGACGATCCCCTTGGTCGCGCTCAATGGCCCACCCCCACGTTCAGATGCGGAAACGGCTCATCAATCACCGGCAGCCCCAGGAAGGGACACAGCCGCTCGTACCCCTCGCCGCCGCAGATGTCCAGGATCAATAGCTGCCCCGGCCGGCCCTCGAAGTAGGCGCACACCCGCGAGGCATGGGCGTGGTAGGATCTCGCGAACGCCTCCGCATCGTAGGTCTCCATCCCGTAGTTCGCCCGCCGGTTCCACAGTTTCCATCCCGGCCGGATGTCGGCGATCGCCCGCCGGGCCCAGTGCCGCCTGCACGACTCCAGCCAGTCCGCCACGTCCCTCACGGTCAGGATGAACTTGGCGTCGGGATAGAGCCGGTCCAACACCTCCGCGTAGGGCGCCACCGGTGAGTCGGTCAGCGCATCGTATTGCCGCGATAGCTCCACGATCTTCAGGAGATGCGGATAATGCTTCGTACTGTATCCCAGCCGCGTCAGGGCCGCGCTCAGCGATACCGTCCCCGTCCGCGACAGCCCGATCCCGAACACTTTAGCTCTCGCCATTACCCCCTATACTCCTCCGGCGGCTCCAACGTCCGCCCATCGATGGGCGCGACCAGGTCGATGGCGCTCCCTAGGTCCTTCCCGTTCCGCACCGAGACCCGTCCGATGTGCTGGCAATACACCTTGGTCAGATACCCCACCTCCCAGCCCCCCGCTCTGGCCGCGTGGCACATGGCCTTGACCGGCGAACCCAATCCATCCGGCGGCGCGCACTCTTTCAGCACCTGCCGCCGCACGAACACCAGCGACCCGGGCACCTGCCAGCACCGCGTCACCGGATCCCCCGGCTCAAGATGTCCCCGCTTGCTGCCCCCGACGTTGCAGTGCGGATTGTTCAGCGCCAGTATGCCCAGCGTCGGCTCCTTCTCCATCGCCTGCAGACCCCGCGCCAGCCAGTCCGGCTCCGAATCCGGGCACAGGATGTCGTCGTCGGTGAATACCACCGGATCCGACGTCGTCAGGCGCAGGATATCCCGCAGCCCGGCCGCGATCCCCATTCGGTGGCGGCGCTGCGTCAGGCTCGCTACCAGCTTCCGGTCGACCCACCCCTGAGCCAACTCCACATTGCCCTCCTCGGAGGCGTCATCGATGATATGCAGCCGGTATGGCGTGCGGGTGCGGGTGACGATGTATTTGACCGTCTGTTTCAATAGCCGCGCGCGGTCGCAGGTGAGCACCACGATGTCGACCGAGCTCGCGCCGCCCCTGTCCATGCTGCCATCCGGCACGCCTCCCCGCCTGCACAACGGATCCCAATCCAGGGGCATCTTCGTCGTGGTCCAATAGATTGAGCTCTTCGCATCGTTGACGGTCCGCTTGTCGACCCGCCACTTGCGCCGGGTGTAGAACCAGTAGTCCACGCCCCGCTTCGTCCGTGGGTCCAGCTGGTCCATGGCCCCCACACCGACAACGTGCAGGTGCGTCAGGTCCTCCCAGGAGATGTTGTGCTTCCAATGCGGCAGCTTCACGACGGCCACGCCGTGGGGCTCGAGGATCCGCCACAGCTCGTCCATGCTGGTCAAGAGGTTCTGGCGCAGGTGCTCCAACACCGAGATCGCCGCCACCTTCTCAAAGGCCTCATCCTGCCAGGGCCAGGGGAGCTCGTTCAGATCCCATGCGATATCCACGTGGTCTGCATGCACCGTCAGATCGTGGTTGATGTAGCCCTCCAAGGGCTTGTTGCCACACCCCAGGTTCAGTTTCACCGTCGCCTGCCCGCCCGGCCCTGCTGCTGCCGCTCCCACATCTCCACCCTCCGCCAGGCCTCCGGTGAGTCGATCCGCCCCGGGATCACGCCCGTCCACCGCCGCGCATCCCCCACGTGGTGCCGGAGCCCCGCCGTCTGGATCCCCTTGGTGTACTTCGTAAAGGTGTTCCACTCGTTGCCCAACACGTACACCTTGAGTGGCTCGGTGTACATCGCCCGGATCAGCGCTCCCTGGTCCCGCTGGGCGTGCCGCTCCCACTCCTTCAGCCACCGGGCGAAGAAGCGCTTGATGCGCGCGTTCCGCCCAAAGGCCCACACGCCCCCGTTCCACTGCAGGGTGTGCAGGGTGTAGATCTTCTTCGCCGTCTCCGAGAGCTCCAGGTGGTTGTTCGTCCTCCGGAAGGAGTGCATGGTGTCCATCAGGTGGGGGTCCTTGCAGATGACGAACTCCCAGCCGTCCTCGATGAGCTGGAAGTAGAACCGGATGTCGCCCACCACCTCGGTGTCGGCGTCCAGGTATAGAACGGACGTCCACTCCGCCGGCGTGAGGCTATACGCCTTCAGCTTGGCCCGCCGCCCACCGATGTCCGAGTCCGGCTCGACCACCAGGATGTCCTCGGGGCCGATCTTTCGATCGCTACAGAGACAGATGGGCACTTCTGGCATGTGCTTCTTCGAGCTCCGCATCAGCCGCAGCGCGCACTTGCGCGCCGGATCCCCGAACGCCACGACGTAGATCCCGCGCTGGCTCTCGGTCTCCTGGGCCTCGGGCTCCTCCTCGTCGGCCTCGCTGATCTCCAGCGGCTCGCTCTCCACCAGCTCCTCCACCTCCAGCCCCGCGTCCGGGCCCTCCACCATCTCCATAATCGCCCTCCTGTGTCCGTCGCACCATCCATCGATCGTGTAGGGCTCCGTCGCCGCCCTCAGCTCCTCGCGGAACACGTCCGATCTGATCAGCACTGCTTCCTCCAGCGCTCTCACCAGCGACTTGGCATCCCCCCGCTTGTACCGGTGGATCCCCGCGATCTCCGGCAGCTCATCGAGCAGGCCCACGTGCCGCGGGATCACCACGCTCACCCCGCAGGCTAGGGCCTCCAGCGGCGGCATGGGCACCCCCTCCACGCGGCTCGTCACTACCAGGATGTCCAGCGACTGGTAGAAGCCCGGCATGTCCCGCCACCGGTAGCGCGTCGTCGGCACCGGCCAGCCCCGCCCCGAGGCTCGCCACTCCAGCCCTCGCCCCACCTTGGCTCGGACCACCTCCAGCGCCAGGTCCTCGCCCTTCCGTCGATTTGAGTAGCTGTAGCCACTGAATCCAGCCCGTAGGGGTGCAGCATGCTTCACCCGCTTCGGTATGGTGAATCGCTCTCGCTCCACCGGCGGCCGGATCCGCTCCGTGGGGCCGAACCGCTCCAGGTACTCGGCGTACATCGGCGCCGTCGCGATCCGGAGCTGCAGCCGCTTGGCCATGGCGTCGAAATACTGCGCCTTGCCATTGCCGGGTGGCTCCTCCTCGTAGTGTGTGAAGTAGGCCGCGACCGGCGCGCTCGGCCACGGCGTCTGTAGTTGCCCCTCGAAGTAGCCGCTTAGATAGACCACCTCGGCGCGCGGGTCTGCCCTGGCGGTCAGCGTCCAGCCGTTCCGATCCCGGAGATACCGCGAGAACCGCGGGAGCACCCTGTCGTCGTTCAGGTTCCGACATACGACGTTGACCGTCAGCTCTGCCATCTGCAGTCTACTCTAGGATCCGCTCTCCAGATCGATGACGACGAAGGCCGAGGGCCGGATCAGCGCGAACGCTGCCCGGAGCTCGCACAGGATGGCCACCATGTTTCGGATGAAGAAGTCCTCGTGCGAATCCGACACGGTGATGGTCGCATCCTGCCGGTCCCACAGGACCGCCTTGCTCCAGTTGCCCAACACACCCGTCCCCTGGGCCACCAGGTTCGACTGCGCCACCGGATAGCTCCAGAGGCGAGGCGGGCCCTGGCTCAGAGGCCCGGCGAAGAAGAACTGGCCGTTGGTGTCCCGGGTCAGCTCGATGGTGGCCCAGTCCTCCGGGTTCAGCAGCCATGCCGTCGGCGTCTGCCGCCCGTTGTTCCACAGGTTCACGATGGCAGTGCGGGTGGTCACCCAGATGTCCGTGACCCACGGCTGCAGGAGCACACCGGCGGTGTTGAACAGCCCGGTGAAGTTGGATCCCACGCCGTTGCCGTTGAGGATCTGGTTCTCCAGCTCCTCGTAGACGTCCGCCCGCAGCTCGTCATCGATCAGGCTTCTTAGCTGCGCCACGTCCGCCAGCGCCCGCTTGGTCGCCGGGATCCATACCGCGATGGTCTCCACTGGCGTGGTGATGGGCTCGAAGGTCATCGTCCCTTCGGGCTTGTCACCCTTGATCTCCCCACTGCCTCCCGAGTATTCAGTCACGTTGGCCTCGGGAACCGTGGTCGCCTGAGTCACCTGCGCCGTCTGGCGCACGAAGTGCACCAAGTCGCTGGTGGTCTGCCGCTTGCTTACCAGATCCAGCACGCTCAGCGGATACCGCCCGATCATCTCGTAGATCCGGGTGTAGTCCGTCTCCACGAAGGCCCCGGCGCTGGCGTCGCTTTCGCCGGTGATGAGCGCCTTGAGCAGCACCCGCCGCAGCAGATCCTTCACCTCCACCGGCGGCGACACCAGGCCCCGCGCACCGTCAGGGATTCGCCCGCTGGGCGCTACGCGCTCCATCCAGGCCTTGAAGGCACCATCGGTAACGAACCGCTCGCCGATCGTGCCTGCCGCGCGCTTGACCGTCTCCTGCGCCTTGCCGCTCAGCCCGACGTCATCGAACAGGCCGGACAGCTCGTCGATCTGGCTCTTGAGCGCCTCGTCCGCCTTGGCCGCATCCAGCTTCTCCTTGATCTCGCTGGCCTCTTTCAGCAGCCGCTTGATCTCCTGCTTTTCCTCCGCTTCGAAGCCGCGCTCCTCCGCCTCCGCCTTCTGTGCGATGGCCTTGGCGTCGGCCAACAGCTTCTTGTACTTCGCAATCAGTTCTTTCACCGTCTACTCCTCCAGGAGCGTGAGCTCCAACTCCATGATATCGATCTCTGCCGCTATCACTTGAGGAGATGGCCCGCTCGACTCACCGTTCCCGGTCTGGTCTTCGTCCTTCGCCTCAATATCCGAAACCGCCTTGAGCTCCGGCGGCTCCTGATCCGCATCTCGAATGTGCCGGGCCAGGTGGTTCCATACCCCCTGCCTGTCGCCATCGGGGATGGTCGTCCCTCCCCTGGCCCCGTTCAATACGCCAATCCCTGCCACGCACCCCCGCACACTGGCCGCGCCGGGATCCCCGCCCTCGCCCACCATGTGGTGGATGAACCGGTAGGTCGCCTTGACGTCCTCGTCGCCCTCCGGGTCCCGCCAGGCATAGATCCGGCGGTAATAGGCCAGATCCTCGCCGCTCCGGGCCCGCGCCTCGTTAGCGGGTCCATCCCACTCCGCATCCGTGGTCCCCGTCGAGTGGCTGGGGAGCGCCGCCTTTTGCGCCTTGATGGACTCGGTATAGGTGCCGATCCCTGCCCCCAGCAGCACCGGGCTCACCTCGTGGACATTCAGCGCCTCCAGGAACTGGACCTCCTGCCCCTCGAATTCGCCATGGCTCCACTTGTCGATGTCGAAGCCGTAGGACCACTCCTGCAGGTCGCCCAGGTTCTTCACGGTGAGATAGGTCTCCCGGCCCGCTTCGGTGTCCAGGAAAAAGCGCCCATCCACCCAGGCCTTCTCCTCATCGGCGTGGATCTCGCCCCGGCCCACCGGCAGGTCCTGCCACCGGTGGCCCCAATAGGCGATCCGCACCGGCTGGCCCTCGGTGAATGCGCCGGGCAGGGTCACATCCCCGTCAAGATCAATCACGTTGAACGTGGAGAACACTGCCCGGAACTCGCCCTCCTGGCCCTCGGCCTTGATCTCAATCGGCGCCCGATAGGTCTTGGTCTTCATGTCATCCCCCAAACTCCACCGAACACATGCAGTTGGCGTTCTCCTCCGCGCCGGCGGCGGGATCGCCCGGCCACCGCTGCCCGTTGGGAAACGTCTGCCGAATGTCTATCTTCATCCCATTCTGCGCCGCGTGACTGTCCCGTGGGTTCCCGCTGTTCACTCGCCACGTCTTCGTCCGCAGTCCGCCGGCGTTCGCCGCCTCATGGGCCCCAAAATTGAGCGCCGCGGTCACCCCGCTCACCGCCTCCCGTGCCGCCCACACGCTGATCGCGCGCGCGAAGACGTCCCGCACCGCATCCAGGGGCTCGGGCTCGCGAAGTGCCCCGGTCACCTCGTCCCGCGTGTAGGCATTGAGATAGGTCGCCTGGATCCGGCTGTGCTCCTCCAGCCAGGGGAGCATGCGCTCCTCCGAGACCTCCGCCTCCAACCGCCCCGCGAACTCGTTGGCCCACTCCATGGCCGTCAGCCGATTCAGCCTGAGCAGATCCTCGCCCAGCTCCCGGTCCCACCGCTCATCGTCCCACCACACCCCGCCGATGTCGCTCTTGGCCGCCTTCGGCACCCGGCTCACGATGGCCGCCTCCTGCCGCCGGTAGTGGCTCACCAGGACCTCCACCCACTTCTGCTCGTGCCGGGCCCTGAGCTCGGGCTGATGGGTGTCAAGCCCGAGGCCCTTCTGCAGTTGGTGCTTCTGCTCAGGCACCAACTGCCGGTCAGTCCGCTGCGCGGACTGTACGATGTCCTGCGGGCTCGCCTGGCCGCCCACCAGCACGTTGAGCGGCGTCACTAGCGCATCCGCGTCTCCGTCCATCCGTGGCATATTCATGCGCGCCCGGGCCTCGTTGGCCGTCATCCACGGCCGCCCCACTGCCCGCTGTATCGCCTCTGTCTGCTCCTCGAAAGAGCCCTGGAGCTTCTCCTCAATGTTGAACTCGACGTACACGCCCTGAGTACCCTCGAACTCTGGCAGGAGCTGCAGCTCGATGTCGTCCTCGATCATCGCCAGCCACGGGCCCAGCGAGTCCTGGTACAGGTGCTTGTGCTGCTCCTTGATGTTGGAGAAGGTCGCGTGATCCAATATGCCCACCATCGGTAGGGGGATGTGGTAGGCCCGCGCGCATTCCTCCCGCGTCAGCTTCCGGCCCGCCAGGTACTCGCTCTCCTGGGCGTTGAAGGTCACCGGACGCCACGTCATCCCCTCCTCCAGGATGGCCGTCTTCCCGCTCTGCTCGCTCCCCGCGTACAGAGCCTCGAACTCCGCCTTGAACCGCTCCCTGGCCGGAGTGCTCCACTCCGGAGCTTCCGCCGGCCGCTCGATGATCCCATGCATCCGCGCCGCGTTCTGCCAGAACCCCTCCCGATACTCGCCGGCCGCGTGCTCCTCCGCCAGGACCCGCCTGAGCGTCTCCAGTGGCGATAGGCCCGTGATGGCGCTCTCGGGGTTGTGCCCACGGAAATGGACGACGTCCCCCGCCGGGATCTCCCGCTGCTCTTGCCCCATCAGGTGCAGCCGGTAGCTGGTCGGCACGAGGCCGCCCTTGACCTCCATGTACTGAGGCGGGATCCGCAGGAGCCCGAGCTGCGCGTTCTCAACCCGCACCTTGAGCCAGTAGGCGTTGTAGTAGGTGCCCAGGTCGGCCATCAGCGATTCCATCAGCCGGTAGCGAGTGACCTTGTACTCTGCTGGCAGCGGTTGGCCCAGCGCACGGGCCAGAGGGTGGTCCGTCAGCCGCTCCCGGTCCGTGTCCGAGACCCGCCGGAAGACATGCAGCCCGAGCTGCGCGATGTTGCGGGCCAGGAACTCCACACAGGTTCGCACGTTGGGCTGGGTTCGGTAGATCGTCGCGTAGTCGTAGTGGTATTGATTGTAGAAGTGCAACGATCCGTGGCGGCGGATCGGCCACCACGACGGCTCAATACTGGCCAGCGCGCCCGCGCTCTGTACCACGGCCATATCTAGCCCCCTACTACCTGGATGAAGTCCACATTGCTGGCCGCAATCACCACCTCACCATCCATCACCACCGCCTCACCTCGCGTCTTCAGCATCTCCGCGTTCCGCAGTACCAGATAGCCCCACCGCCGCCGCCACAGCACTCCCCGGAACGTCCGGTCGCTCTTCGTGTTCACGATCACCTGGCGGCAGACGGGATAGCGGTTAAATAGCCTCATGCCGCCTCACATAGCTCGCGCTCTGCCAGGCCGTGCTCGTAGCCCCTCTCGTAGGCTCGCATGGTGTTCTCGCCCTTCCCCCTGAGGTAGCCCGACGACTCGCCGTATTCCCTGCCCTTGCGGTAGCCCACGGTGTACCCATACAGGCCGCAGAAGAGGAGCGCGCCAGCGAACCCGAAACTCAATATCAGGATGCCTGGCAAGGCGATCTGTATCATCATGCCACCTCCAAACCACGCGTCTCGTACACACTGCGCCGTGGCGGCTCGTGGCGAAGGGCCCGGTCGAGCCCCATCACCAACGCCACCATGCCGTCAATCCGCTCCGTGGACTTCTCCTTGTCCGGCTTCAGATTCCCCGCTGGGTCCTGCCGGACCACCAGGTTGTTGGCCATCCACGTCAGCACGGGGTTGCTACCATGGGCCAGCTTGTGCTCCATGATAAGCCGCTCCAGCTCCTTCGTAGGCGGCGACATCGAGGCATAGCCCTGGCCGAACTGGACCAGCCAGTCGTCGCCCCCACGCTCCATGAGCTCCGTCTGGATCTTCGTAGCCCCCCACCGGTCGAAGGCGATCTCCCTGACATCGTAGGCTTGCGCCAGCTCGTCGATCTCGTGGAGGATCCAGGCATAGTCGATGACGTTTCCCGGCGTGGCCGTGATATAGCCCTGCCGGACCCACACGTCGTACGGCACCCGGTCCCTGCGGCTCCGCTCGCGCATGGCCTCCTGCGGGATCCAGAACCGGCAGATCACCTGGTAGTCGTCGCCCTCCCCCTGCGGCGGGAACACCAGGAGGAACGCGGACACATCGATGTTGCTGGACAGGTCCAGACCCCCGTAGCACGTCCGCCCCCGCAGCCCCTCGGCTCCCACCGCCTGCCCGCACTCGCGCCAGTGGTCCATGTTCACCCACTTGGTCTCCGCCTGCGTCCAGATGTCCAGATGCAGCCGCTGGAAGGCATTGAGCTGGCTCGGCATCTCGCTGGCCCGGGCCGCCAGCCGTTTCATGTCGTCCCACTTCTTGCACACGCCCAGATTCGGGTTGGCTTTCACCCAGACCTCTTCGTCATCCCACTCGTCGTCCTCATCGATCGAGTAGATCAGGCCGAACCAGGAATCGTCCTCGATCACCCCCTCCAGGGCCTTCTCCGTGTACTCGTGCTGTTGGTAGCACAGCGAGTGCCGGTCGTATCCCGCCGTCGTGATGGCGAACATGAGCGGCTGCCGCCGGCTGCCCGTCGCCGTCTCCATCACGTCCCAGACGTCCCGTGTCTTGTGAGCGTGCACCTCATCGACGAGGGCCCCGTGGACGTTCAGTCCGTCCATGGTGTCCGCGTCCGCCCCCAGCGGCTCGAACTTCGACGCCGTGTCCACGATGTGAATGTTGTCGCGCACCACCTTCACCTCGCGGGATATCATGGGCGAGGCCTTGGTCATGCGCGTCGCCTCGCTGTGGCTGATCCGCGCCTGGTCCCGCTTGGTGGCCACCGAGTAGATCTCCGCCCCCGGCTCCCCATCGGCCAGCATCAGGTACAGGCCGATCCCGGCCGCCATGGTGGTCTTGCCATTCTTCCGTGCCACTTCCAGATAACTGGTGCGGAAGCGCCGCATCCCATCAGCGCGCTTCCATCCGAAGAGGCTGGCCACGATGAATTGCTGCCACGGCTCCAGGACCAGCGGCAGGCCCGCCCACTCGCCCTTCGACTGCCGGAGGAGCGTGAAGAACCCGATCGCCCGTCGGGCAGCCTGCTCGTCGAAATACAGCCCCCGCTCCGAGCCTGTCGCCATATCGCGCCGGTGCCGCTCACAGGCCAGCTTCACCCATCTGCAGGCCACCTGCTCGCCGCTCAGCACCTGGTCGACGTAGCGCTCGGCGGAGTAATCAATCGGCATCGGGCGACCCCGCTATCCGGAACAGCGCCTCGGCCAGCGTCTCCTCCTCACCCCGCTCCGGTATCTCCAGCCTCGTCCTGCTCGACGGCGTCAGCCCAAACTCCGTCGCATACCGCCTGAATGCCGCCGAGTTCGCGTTCAGGATCGCCACCGCCGGATGCGCTACCGTCTGGCCCTGCGACCCCGCCGCAAACAGCCCGTACTCCTCAATGGCGTCCACCGCCTGCCGCACCATCTGGTAGTGCAGGCAGAGCATCTCCAGCGTCGCCTTGTCGACCTCAGTGAGCAATCCCACCCGCCCGAGCCGCGGGGCAAGGGTCCGCCACAATCGCTTGCCATCGTTATTGAGCCGACTCCTAGGCGCGCTGGTCGACTCCAGCCCGTACTGCGGCTCCCGCTCATTGAGCGGCCGCCTGCCGGGGTTCCCGGCTAGCTTCTTCAATGCTGTGGGCTTCGGTTTGGTCCCAGGTCTCGCCATGTCAAAACGCCCTTCCAAGTTGCGCCAGCCTAAGCTAAGT
>Ga0180432_10001205_pt1 | contig 41242 bp, 33 predicted proteins | sample SS_ome_10_FD_132414 | JGI IMG/M metagenome (GOLD analysis project Ga0180432, IMG submission 132414) | Hypersaline lake sediment archaeal communities from the Salton Sea, California, USA - SS_1_MS_2 metaG | ecosystem: Environmental > Aquatic > Non-marine Saline and Alkaline > Hypersaline >... | reverse complement strand
GAGGACGAGATCGATAAGGAGCTGAGCGAATTGCGCCGATACTTCTCCTGACCGGATTGAGATTATCCGGCGAGTTCTTGCGCAAGCATGCTCAGGAGAGTACATTCCCAACGCATAGGGACTTGGCCGGCCCACGCCGGAGGGCCGAAAGGAGGCGCTCGATGCCGGCCCCATCCATGGTGGCGGTGATCCTGGGCGGCGGACGAGGCACGCGCCTTTATCCGCTGACCAAGGACCGCAGCAAGCCGGCGGTGCCCCTCGCGGGCAAGTACAGGCTCATCGACATACCGATCAGTAACGCAATCAACTCTGGAATCCGCCAGATCTACGTGCTCAGTCAGTTCAACAGCGCCTCTTTGAACAATCACGTATCCTCGGCCTACCGGTTCGATCAGTTCTCGCGCGGATTCGTCCAGATTCTGGCGGCCGAGCAGACCGAGACCTCCGGAGAGTGGTTCCAGGGCACCGCGGACGCCGTACGCCAAAGCTACAACCACCTCTCGGACAATCCCGCCGACTACGTGCTCATTCTCTCCGGCGACCATCTGTACACCATGGACTACACCCAGTTTCTAGCCCATCATCAGGAGACGGGTGCGGAGATTTCCGTGGCCGTGCAACCGGCTACGGCACAGGTGGCGCCGGAGCTTGGCCTGCTGAAGACCGACCAGTCGGGACGGATCCTCGACTTCGTGGAAAAGCCCGCGAACGACGAGCTGGCCAGCCACGCCGTGGATACTGCGGCCCTGGGCCTTTCGTCCCAGGAAGCGCAGCTCAGGCCCTTCCTGGGCAGTATGGGGATTTATCTCTTCAACTGGGACGTACTCGATGAGATCCTGCGCACGGATACGACCGCGCTCGACTTCGGCCGCGAGGTGATTCCGCGCAATATGGCGGAGCGACACATTCAGGCGTACCTCTTCACCGGATACTGGGCGGACATCGGGACCGTGTCCGCGTTCTTCGAGGCGAATCTCCTGTTCTGCGACGCGCTGCCGCCCTTCAACCTGTTCGACCCCGACCATCCCGTATACACGAACGCGCGCTTTCTGCCGCCGGCCAAGGTCCGGGGCGGCCACTTCGAGGACTGCATTGTGAGCGAAGGCTGCATCATCGAGGGCGGCACTTTCCACCGCTCGCTTCTGGGCGTGCGAAGCCGGATCCTGGACGGGGTCGACCTGCACGAGACCGTGCTCCTCGGCGCGGACTACTACGAGGCCGAGGGAGCGGCGCCCAGGAATGTCCCCCGCATGGGCATCGGCGAGAACACGGTGGTCCGCAGGGCGATCATCGACAAGGATGCGCGCATCGGGTCCAACGTGCGGCTGACCAATGAGAACCAAGTTGAGCACTACCAGGATCCGGACGGCCGGCTTGTGGTGCGCGACGGCATCATCGTCGTTCCCAAGAACGCGGTCGTGCCGGACGAGTTCGCCTTCTGACGCGCGGCGGCCCTCCGGCGCCGCCCTGCTGCGCCCACCCGCTCCAATCCTTCCAAGTGACAGGCGCCTGGTTCCGCCCTTGCCCTGGTTAGAGGGGTGGGGCGCATCGATTGGGCAGCGCGGTCTGGGTGCGTCCTGTGGCACGCCGATTGCTCCAGGCCCATCCAGCCTGAAGCGAAGTCCGCAAGCGAGGTTAGGCTTCAGGCAGAAGGCCGAGGCATTCGAGGCGCAGAAAGCACTCCTGCGGGTAGCTGAAGCGCCGCGAACCTGCGTCCGACCGGGAGATGCGAGGATGAGGTCTATTGTGCTGGACCGTTTCGGCGGCCCGGATGTCCTGCGTGAAGCGGACATGGGATGCCCCACGCCCGCGGATGACGAGGTCTTGGTGCGCGTGCTGTACGCGGGTGTGAATCCGGTGGACTGGAAGATTCGCGAGGGCGTGCTCAAGGATCGGCTGCCTCACCGGTTCCCACTGATCCCCGGATGGGACGTCACGGGCGTGGTCGAAGCCGCGGGTGCGCATGTGACCGAGTTCCAGGGCGGAGAAGCGGTCTTCGCCTACTGCCGAAAGCCCGTGGTCCAATGGGGCACCTACGCCGAGTACGTCGCCGTAGACGCGAAGGAAGCCGCGCTCAAGCCCCCGGACCTGCCCTTTGCCCAGGCGGCCGGCGTGCCCCTGGCGGGCCTGACCGCCTGGCAGTCGCTCTTCGATCATGCCGAGTTGCGCAGCGGACAGGTTGTGCTCATTCACGCCGGGGCCGGGGGCGTGGGCAGTCACGCCATCCAGTTCGCGCGCCAGGCCGGGGCAACGGTGCTCACCACCGCGAGCCCGCACAATCACGAGTACGTGAGGGACCTGGGCGCCCAAACGGCGATCGACTACAACACCGAGGACTTTGTCGAGTGCACGAGAGACACCCACCCGGACGGCATCGACGTGATCTTCGACACGATCGGCGGAGCCACGCAACAGCGAAGCTACCAGGTGCTCAAGCAAGGCGGCGCGCTCGTGTCCATCGCGCATCCGCCGACCCCCGCCCAGGCCGAGCGGCATGGCGTGCGTGGGCTCTACTGCTTCGTGGAGCCCAATGGCCTGCAGCTGCGGGACATCGCCAAGCTCCTTGCCTCGAGCGCGATCCGCCCGGGCCATACCGAGGCACTCGCGCTCGAACAGGCGGTTGAGGCCCAGGAGCGCAGCAAGGCCGGCCACGTGTGCGGCAAGCTCGTATTGCGGGTCTGCCAAGACGGGGCCGCTGAGGGAGAAGCCCATGGGTAAGAGGAGCCTGTACCCGCAGATTGCTGGGGTCGACGCCGAGGCCGAGCTGCGCGACTGGGAGGAGTCCCTGGACGAGGCGGTTGCGCTCCGCGGCAAGAAGTTCGGCGAGCGCATCCTGCGCCACTTGCGCTTGCACGGCCAGGCCGTGGGCCTGAGCCTGCCGCTGACCTCAATCACCCCGTACATGAACTCGATCCCCCTCTCCTTGCAGCCGGCATACCCCGGTGACCTGGAAATGGAAGAGCGGATCACGAACCTCATCCGATGGAACGCCATGCTCATGGTGCATCGGGCCAACAAGCATTTCCCCGGCATCGGCGGGCACATCGCCACATATGCGAGCTGCGCGACCCTGTACGAAGTGGGCCAGAACCATTTCTTCCGGGGTTGGGACCATCCGAACGGACCGGACTTCGTGTACTTTCAGGGACATGCCTCGCCGGGCATGTATGCGCGCGCGTTCCTGGAGGGGCGACTGTCCGAAGAGCAACTCGAGCACTTTCGCCGCGAGGCCCTGGGCCATCCGGGCCTGAGCAGCTACCCGCATCCGTGGCTAATGCCTGACTTCTGGCAGTTCCCCACGGTGAGCATGGGGCTGTCCGCACCCAACGCCATTTACCACGCCCGATTTATGCGCTATCTCGAAGACCGTGGCCTGAAGGAGCCGCGCAACCAGCGGGTCTGGTGCCTCATCGGAGACGGCGAGACCGACGAGCCCGAGACTCTGGGCGCGATCAATCTGGCCGCGCGCGAGAAGCTCGACAACCTGATCCTGATCGTCAACTGCAACCTTCAGCGTCTGGACGGTCCGGTGCGCGGCAACGGCAAGATCATCCAGGAGCTGGAGGGCACCTTCCGCGGCTCCGGCTGGCGGGTCATCAAGGTCATCTGGGGCTCAGACTGGGACGCCATCCTTGCGCGCGACACGGAGAACCGCATCATCGAGCGGGCGGGGGAGATCCCCGACGGCGAATTCCAGAAATACACCGTGGAGCCGGGCTGGTACATGCGCGAGCACTTCTTCGGTAAGGATCAGCGTCTTCTCGACCTGGTCCAAGACGTCTCGGACCGGCGTCTCAAGCACCTCTCGCGCGGCGGCCATGATCCGAAGAAGGTCTATGCCGCCTATCGAGCGGCTGCGCAAGGCGACGGCAGACCTACCGTGATCCTGGCCAAGACCATCAAGGGGTTCGGCATGGGCGCCGCTGGCGAGGGCCTCAATATCGCGCACAACGCGAAGAAGATGCCCCTGGAAGCGCTGAAGACCTTCCGCGACCAGTTCGAGCTGGACCTGTCCGACGACGCCCTCGAGGACCCGCCCTACATCCGTCCAAATCCCAAGAGCGCGCAGATGCGCTATCTGCTGGACCGCCGCAAGGCCTTGGGCGGGTTCCTTCCCGAGCGACGTGTGCAGGTACAAGGTGCGCAGCTGCCCGATGATGAGATCTTTGTCGAGTTCCGGGAGGGCTCCGGAGACCGGGAGGTCTCCACCACCATGGTCTTTGTGCGGATGCTGGGCAAGCTCCTCAAGGACAAGGGATTCGGCAAGTATCTTGTGCCCATCATCCCGGACGAGAGTCGCACCCTGGGGCTGGATGCCCTGTTTGGCCCGTTCGGCATCTACTCCCACGTGGGCCAACTCTACGAGCCCGTGGACAAGGAAAACATGCTCTACTACAAAGAGGCGATCAACGGGCAGATCCTTGAGGAGGGCATCACGGAGGCCGGGTCCATGGCCAGCTTCACGGCCGCGGGCACGGCGTATGCCAATCACGGCGTGCCCATGGTGCCGGTGTACCTGTTCTACAGCATGTTCGGATTCCAGCGCACGGGCGACGAGATGTGGGCGGCCTGCGACAACCGGGCGCGCGGGTTCTGGGTCGGCGGCACATCGGGCCGCACCACGCTCAATGGCGAGGGCCTGCAGCATCAGGACGGGCACAGCCACCTGTTGGCGAACGCGGCGCCGAACGTGAAGGCGTACGACCCGGCCTACAGCTACGAGATCGCGACGATCGTGCAGGACGGGCTGCGGCGGTTGGTGGACGCCGGAGAAGACTGGATCTACTACCTCACCGTCCAGAACGAGAACTACGCCCATCCGCCCATGCCCGAGGGTGCAGCCGAGGGGATCGTCCGCGGCCTCTATCGCGTCAAGGCCTGCGAGGACCCGCAGGCCAGACGCAGGGTGCAGCTCTTCGGCTCGGGGTCCATCCTGCAGCAGGTGCTTGCTGCGCAGGCGCTCCTCGCCGAACGGTTCGACGTCCAGGCCGACGCATGGTCGATCACAAGCTACAAGGAACTGCGCATGGACGCCATGCAAGCCGAGCACTGGAACCGACTCCATCCCCAGGAGCACGAGCGCGTCCCGTATCTGTGCGAGGCGCTGGGTGACGCGGCCGGACCCGCTGTGGCGGCCTCGGATTACGTCCGCTTGGTCCCCGATAGCATCGGGCCCTGGATGGACCGCACTTTCGTGACCCTAGGCACGGACGGGTTCGGCCGCAGCGACACGCGTTCTGCCCTGCGACATCACTTCGAGGTGGACGAACGCCTGATCGCGCTCGCGGCCATGGCCGCCCTGCACCGCGACCGCACCGTACAGGCCTCGACCGTGGAAAAGGCTCGCGACGAGCTGGAGATCGACCCGGACAAGGCCGACCCGCTCCTGGCTTAGCTGAACCGGAAAAGGATCCGTTATGAGCAAGTCGTTCAAGGTGCCCGAGCTGGGCGAAGGCGTGGAAAGCGGCGACGTCATCAAGGTGCTTGTGGAGGTCGGCGATAAGATCACCGAGGGCACGGGCGTCATCGAAATCGAGTCGCAGAAGGCAAGCGCCGAGGTGCCGTTCGACGACAAAGGAACGGTGCGAAAGGTCCACGTCTCGGAGGGCGATACGGTGCGTCCCGGCGACGTGATCCTGACCTACGACTCGCCCGAAGAGGCCGAGTCCGAAGAGAAGGACAAGGAGAAAGGAGAACCGCAGGAGCCGGAGCGAAGCCATCCCCGCGAGGGAGAACGAGCGAAGGAGGAGGCTGAAGTCGAGGAGCGCGAGGCCAAGAAGCCATCGCCTGAAGCACAAGAACGAGCACTCTCCGAGAGGGCACGCACCGAGGAAGAAGAGCGCCCCGAGGAAGAGGAACCATCGCTTGCCGAGGAAGAGGGGGGCCCGCCGTCCGCCGCGGACCTTGGGTTCGTGATGGCCACACCCTCGGTGCGCAGGCTGGCACGCGAGATCGGCGTGAATGTCCACGGGGTGGAGGGAAGCGGCCCCGGCGGCCGCGTGCTGGAGGAGGACGTTAAGGCGGCCGCTCGACGCCTGGTCCAATCCGGAGGCACGCAGGTGCGCGGACCGGTTTCCCGCATTCGCGGCGAGGCGCCGGACTACGACGACTTCGGGCCCGTGCGCCGCGATAAGATGAACGCTGTCCGGCGTACCACTGCGCTCCATATGGCTGGAATTTGGACTGCGGTGCCGCGCGTGACGAACTTCGGCAAGGCCGACTTCACAGCCATCCAGGACGCGCGCGCACGTCTGGCCGACGGTGGCGACAAGATCAGTTTGAGCGCCATTCTGGTGCGACTCGTGGCCGTGGTGCTGCACGGGCACTCGCGCCTGAACGCCAGTGTGGACATGGATCGCGAGCAGGTGGTTCTGCACGACTACGTGCACGTCGGCGTTGCCGTGGACACGCCGCGCGGACTGCTCGTGCCCGTGGTGCGCGACGCGGACCGCAAGGATGTGCGCACCGTGCACCGAGAGCTCGCGGCCTTGGCGGACAAGGCGCGCGCAAGCAAGCTTGGAGCCGAGGCCATGCGCGGAGCGACCTTCACCCTGTCCAACCTGGGCGGCCTGGGCGGCGGATGGTTCACCCCGATTGTGAACGCCCCCGAGGCCGCGATCCTGGGCGTGGGCCGAGCGCGCATGGAGCCCGTGTGGATCGACGGCTCGTTCCAGCCCCGGCCCATGTGCCCGCTGTCTCTGTCCTATGATCACCGCCTGGTGGATGGCGCGGACGCAGCGCGTTTTCTCCTCGGGCTCGTGGACGCCATGGAGAATCCCCTTGTTGCCGTGCTGCAGGGAGAACCGACGTGACCAAGGAGAAGAAGACGAGGACTAAGCGGCTCCTCGTGCTCGGAGGCGGTCCGGCCGGATATGCCGGCGCGTTCCACGCGGCGGACCTGGGCCTGGACGTGACGCTCGTCGACCGCGAGCCCAACCCTGGAGGCGTGTGCCTGTATCGGGGCTGCATCCCGTCGAAGGCGCTGTTGCACGCGGCCAAGATTCTGCGCGAGGCGCGCGACGCGGCGGACCTCGGCATCCGGTTCGGCGACCCGGAGATCGACCTGGACCGGCTGCGCGACTGGAAGAACGGCGTGGTGGACAAGCTGACCCGGGGGCTCGGATCCCTGCGCAAGGCGCGCGGCATCCGGTTCCTGCAGGGACGGGGCAGCTTCGAGGATAGTCATACGCTGCACGTGGACCTGGACGACGAGGGAACAGAGACGGTCCGGTTCGACTTCTGCCTGCTCGCCACCGGGGGGCGATCGATCATTCCGCAGGCGTTCGACATCCAGAGCGACCGGGTGATCGACTCCGAGGCTGCCCTGCGGCTCGACGACATCCCCAAGGTCATTCTTGTGGTCGGAGGGGGGTACATCGGACTGGAAATGGGCACGGTCTATGCCGCCCTGGGCTCCCAGGTGCACGTCGTGGAGATGGCCGGCAGCCTGCTGCCCGAAGCCGACCGAGACCTGGTCAAACCTCTTCACCGCGAACTGGAGAAGCAGGTCGCCAGTATCCACCTCAACACCAAGGTCGTCGGCCTCAAGGAGATCAAGCAGGGCGTGCGGGTCGAGCTCTCGGGCCTGCGCGTGGACGAACCGGAGCTCACCGTGGACAAGGTGCTCGTGTGCGTGGGGCGGCGGCCCGTGACCAAGGGCTTCGGCCTGGAGAATACCAAGGTCGAGCTCGACGAGAGGGGCTTCTGCGTGGTGGACGACCAGCGCCGCACCACGGACTCCGCCATCTTCGCCGTGGGCGATATCGCGGGCCCGCCCTTGCTCGCGCACAAAGGAAGCTACGAGGCTCGCAAGGCTGCGGAGGTCATATCGGGGCAGCCGGCCACCTTCGACGCCCAGGCCATTCCCGCGGTCATGTACACGGATCCCGAAGTCGCTTGGGCCGGGCTCACCGAGGCGGGCGCCCAGGAGCGCAACCTCCCCGTCAAGGTGGTCCGGTTCCCGTGGAACGCTTCGGGCCGAGCGCTCACCATGAACCGTCGCCAGGGACTGACCAAGGTGGTCGTGCACCCGCAGACGCATCAGGTGCTCGGGGTCGGTGTCGTCGGACCGGGCGCGGGCGAGCTCCTGGCCGAGGGCGCGTTCGCCGTGGAGATTGGTGCGCGCATCGAAGACCTGGGCATGACCGTTCACGCCCACCCGACCCTGTCCGAGACCGTAATGGAGGCAGCGGAGCTCTTCTTCGGGTCGAGCACGCACTTCTATGGAAAGATGTAGGGTTTGCCCCCAGGCTCGCCAGGCTCGTGGAGTGCATCGACGACGAACCGGGGCCGGCCCGCGCCTATGCCTGCAAAAACTGCTGTACCCGATCCGCAACGCTGTCCGCATCCAGGCCCAGCGAGGCCAGGACCTCATCGCCGCTCAGCGCGGACTTGGGCACCTTGTCGATCGCGATCTGCAGGAGCCGTGTCTCCCTTCCCCTGCCCTCTTGCAGCGCGGACAACACCTCGCAACCCAGGGCGCCGGCATAGCAGTCCTCTAGCGTCACGAGACGTCCGTCCGTCTTGTCCGCGCACGTGCGTATGGCGTCCGGTTGCAGCGGGAAGGAATAGCAATCCGCCAGTCCCGCCGAGATACTCCGCTCCTCGAGCAGGCGGCACGTCTGCACGCCCACATGCACCATGTACGCCGAGGCGAGCAAGGTCACGTCCGAGCCTTCACGCAGCACGTTCACACCGCCGGGCTGAAAGGATTGGCACTCGGAGTAGAGAAGCGGAAGGCTCCCCCGGATCGTGCGCATGTACGTGGCGCCGGGCAGCCGCGCCATCAGGTCCACGCACCGATAGGCGCACACCGCGTCCGCGGGTGCCAATACGGTCACGAGCGGGTGGCCGTCCGCACGCTTCACCGTGGTGAAGGCTCGGAAGTAGTTTGCGTCGGCCAGCCCCATCTGGCTTGGGCCGTCCGCGCCGATATTGGCACCGGCGTGAGACCCCACTAGGTTGATGTCCGCGCCGCTGATGAGAGCCATCTCGACCTGATCATACGCGCGCGCGAGAAATTTGGCGAAGCTGCTCACAAACGGGATCTTGCCGGCCGCCGCGATGCCCGCGGCCATGGAGACCATGTTCTGCTCCGCGATGCGGCACTCAAAGAAGCGCTCCGGAAACGCATCCGCGAAATACTGGGCGCGGGTCGAGTTCTTCACGTCCCCGTCCAACGCGACCACCCTCTCGTCGCATCTGCCGAGTTCGCGCAGCGCCAGTCCGTAGGCCAGGCGCGTGCTGACCTTACCCTGACGCGCGTCTTCCTGCCGCTTGTCTCCTTCGAGCAGCGCCACGAAGTCCGCGAGCGGAAGGTCCTCTCGGGACGTGTCTCGTGCCTCGGCGCGCGTAGGTCGTGCTGGAACCAAGCCTTGAACACTGGACTTCTCCGCGCCCAGTTCGCGCGCCTTGGCGTCGAGGTCGGCGAATGCCGCGTCGATCTGGTCCGCACCGAGGGCCTTGCCGTGATAGTTCTTGCGCTGGAATTCCTGTACGGCCCAGCCCTTTACAGTACGCGCCACGATGGCGTGCGGGGCCTCGGCGTCCGCAGTGGCCTTCAGCGCATCGCGAATCGCCACGGGGGCGTGGCCGTCGATCTGATGCGCCGCGAACCCGAAGGCCTCCAGTTTGGCCGCAAGCCGACCTGCCTCCTGCTGGAGGCTCACCGGATCGCTCTGCCCCTGTCCATTGGCATTGAAGATCGGAACGACCGACCCGAGGCCTTTGTCGATCAGGAAGTCGCATGCCTCCCATACTTGTCCTTCGCGTGATTCTCCGTCACCGATGAGTACATAGAAGCGCCTGTCCGCCTCGTCGAGCCGTGCCGCAAGCCCCAACCCGCAGGCCGCGGACAGACCCTGGCCCAGCGACCCGGTGGCCACGTCGAAGAAGGGGAAGCCTGCCTCGGGGTTGGGATGCCCGTCGAGCGGCGAGTCGAGCTGACGCAGAGTCAACGCATCTTCGAGTGTGAGTCGACGTGCGTACGCCGGCGACCGCCCGACGGCTACGCCTAGGTCGCAGCACGCGGCATACACGATCGGGACGGCATGCCCTTCACTGAGCACCAATCGATCGTTGCCTGGGTGCCAGGGATCCCCGGGCGCCCATCGCATTTGGTCGTACATCAGGACGGTCACGATATGCGCCAGCGACAGACCCGAGGACGGATGGCCGGACCCCGCCTGCGTGGTCATGCGCACCGTCGCTTTGGCAAGATCGACGGCCTTCCGATGGATCGTCTGCGCGTAGTTCATGCAGTCTCCCCCGGCGCTGCGCTGCGCGTTACAGCCGGTCGATCTTGGCGGCCATGATGAAGTCCGATTCGCTGAGCCCGTCGATCTTGTGCGTCCACAGGGTGACCTTCACCTGGCCATAGCCCAGGCAAATGTCCGGATGATGGCCCTCGGACTCCGCGAGCTCGCCAACACGGTTCGTGAACTCGAGCGCCTTGCGGAAGTCCTTGAACTTGAACTCGCGCTCCAGGTGGCGCTCGTCGACCACTTGCCAGTCGTCCGACAACTGCTCTCGGTACGGTGCCAGCGCCTCGCCCTTGAGGGGCTGCTCACCGCCTTGGCAGGGCTTGCACTTCTTCTCGTGTAGATTTCCGGTGGCCTTGTTCATTTCACTCTCCTTCTGTGTGTACTGGCTCCTGCCCGTACGCCGACGACATGACCAATCGCCCCATCTTGGTCCAACAGGTTGCCATAGACCTATGCGTTGCGAGTTACCTGACGCATGCCGCGGCCTTGCTCGGGCGGGTTCTCACAGCGCTGTGCTCGAGTCGCCACGTAAAGCCGTGCAATGTGCGTTCCAACGAGCTCGTCATGTTCCGAGTCCCTACACATACGGCTCACTGGGGGGCTGTCCGCCCTTCTTTCCTGCCGCCTCAGGCCTGCGCCTTGACAGCCTCCATCAGAAGCACGGCCCCGTGGTGGTCTCAGATGCACATGTCCTCCGCCAATTTCCTCAGCAACTCTCCATTTCTTCTGATCGAGCGCTCGATGTGGTGAGTCTGCTTGCGTTTAGGGTTACCATGAAGGCCTGCTGTATCAACCGGCCTCTGGGCGTCCGACTGGCTGAAGCACGCTCCGCGCTGCATCTTTGGGCTCTCGGTAGAGAGTTGCGCGTCCGCAATCCGGCTGCAAGGTTGCTTCGCTTGGGGTCTTTTCTTACTATAGGGCCTGCCACACGGCCTCGAAGGGGCGCGCAGGCGCGCCTCTGGCTGTACGACCCAGACGCGTAGATGCGACTGAAGACCAACAGGGAGGTCACGAGAATGCAGGGAACCAGCGTGCGAGCAAGGGTCTTGATCGATGCGCTCATACCCCGGTTCGGCGTGGGCCGCGAGGCGGTCCTGATGGGGACAGGTACGCTGTTCCTCGCATTGGCCGCGCAGGTGCAGGTGCTCCTGCCCTTCTCGCCCGTGCCGGTCACGGGCCAGACGTTTGCGGTGCTGCTTCTCGGGGCCCTGTACGGGAGCAGGCGCGCTCCCGCCACGGTCCTGACCTACCTGTCCGTGGGCGCGCTAGGGCTGCCCGTGTTCGCAGCCGGCGGATGGGGCCTTGCCCGGCTCGCTGGCCCAACGGGAGGATACCTCGTAGGATTCCTCGCCGCCGCATACGTCGTGGGGGCGCTCGCCGAGCGCGGCTGGGACCGCAGGCCCTGGACCACGGCAGCGAGCATGGTCCTCGGCAACGCGGTTATCTACACGACGGGTGCCTTGTGGCTCTGCCAATTTGTGGGCGCGCGAGCGGTTCTGGCAACTGGCGTGCTGCCCTTTCTTCCCGGAGACGCCGCCAAGGTCGTGCTCGCCATGCTGCTTCTGCCCGCAGGCTGGCGGCTCATTGGACGCGGCGGCTAGCCCCCGGGAGAGGCCCTCGATGCACTCGTCCCCGATTGCCCTAAGAGCCAGTGGCGGACCTGGAATTCATACACGCGCGCACCTCTGCCCGGATGTAGCTGGCCTGCGGGACTCGTCGAAGAATCAGGCAGAATGGCCGATGCCTATCCGTCGATGATGCGCGCACTCTTGGACTGGCGCCACACCAGACTGGCCAGCACGATCAATACGCCCACAAGCACGGCCCACAAGACCCACTTGTGCCTCTCGCTCCAGGGTACCTCTTCCACCTCGTGCGCGAAGGTTGGATTGGCAGACACGCGCCCGAGCTGCGCTTGGGTGACGCCCTCCTTGCGGAGGCGATCCACGAAGTGGGCAAGATCGTATCGGGGTCTCTCTGCGTTCCGGCGGCCCAGATACAGCGTGTAGGGGCCCGCGCCCCGTGGCTGGAAGACGAGTCGATGCACGAGCCGGGTGACTCGCGCACCGGTGATGTCGAGCGGGGCATTGTCTCCGTTATGGATTCGGATTCGCAGGTAGCGGCATCGGCAGCTGCCCATCGGCCTTGGCCGTAGGCCCAGGGACTGAGTCGCGGACTGCCCGGAACTGAATCGATAGCGGGTGCCGCCGCCCACTGGCCGCCATGGCGTGTCCACAACCTGTTCGCGCGGCGGGGCGTCCTCTACGGGTATTCGGCGGATCCTTGTCTCCGAGTTGCGCGCAGCCAACCCCACGCGACGACAGAAGTCCGGATCTCTCGCCACTAACGCGACCTCATGGATCGGCAGGTTGCGATAGCCAAGGTCGATCTCGACTTCCGTCTGATTGTGCTTGGGCCTTTGTCGGATGTGCATCGCGGCGAGTGGTATTTCGACGGTCTCCGGCGGGGCTTGCACCACGTGCCATGCCACGACCTCCTCGATGAGAACCCGGCCAGGGTCGTCAGGTGCGTGGAAAATCGTGAGCCGCAGATAACGGAAATCATTCTCCGGCAGTTGCACGCGCTTCAGTTCGTACGAGCTGCCCGCCTCTTGCACCCGGAAGAGCCAAGCGCTGCGGCGCAGTACCTGCCAGTCTTCGCCCTGCGAGCTCGCCTCCACCATGATGCGCCGCCGGAAATTCACGCCCGGCGTCTCCACGTCAATACACGTCTTGCTCAACGGCCGGCCGAAGTCCACGGTGACTGTGCTCGACGTGCCGGGTACGAAAGCCCGATTGAACACCCTGGTCGGCTTCTCTGAGATCGATTTCTCGGCGGCGCCTTTGTCCATGTCCACCACGTGCGCGACCGTTTCGCCGGAGCCGTCCACCAAACGGATGTCGGCCAGATCCGCGCGGGCCCGGTCGTACACCGCCGGCGATAGGGGCACCTCCACTACGCCCTCTCGTGGAGAGACGTCCAGCACGACCGACGCTCGGTGCGACCATTGGGACACATCCAGGTCCGCTCCGCTGAGCACGCCGGTCCATAGGCTCAGGATCAGGACAATGCCATGCATTCGGCTCGAGGCTCTCATTCAGAACCCTCCCGGGATGGAGCATGCTCGCCATCGCGTCCGACGAGTAGGCCGTCGGCATTGGTTCTGGCCAAGAGGCGCTTTTCCAACCTGTGATACAGGTAGGACGCCCCGATCATGAGGAGCCCCAGCCCCATGAACGAAATGACGCGATAGATATCCTTCATATGGGTCAGGTCGATCAGCACGAGTTTGAGGGATGCGACACCGAATAGGCCAAGCGCACACAGGCGCAGCGGTCGCTTGTTCGTCAGGAAGCCGATGGCAAGCAGGGCGGTGGCGTACAGGCCCCAGACGAGCGTGATCGCCATCTGCGCGCTGCGGCTGGTCTCGCAATAGCAGTACACTTCGGCGCTCAGAAACACGAGCAGGCCGAGGATTCCCGCCCAAGAGACCACCGTGGCGAAGGTGTCTCGGTCGCGTGGGACGCCCAGGTTCGATCGGCCGATCACCCTGACATGGGCGAACAAGCACAGCACCACAAACAGGCTGGCAAGGAAGCGGAGATTCAGGAATAGGAGGTAGTCGTCTCGTGTCTGGTCATACGAGGCCATGCCCAGCAACAATGCCACGGCGAGCGCTATGGCCCCCACGCCCCAGGTGGCCATGCTGCGAGCTCTGACCCCCGCCAGGAGATAGAGCAAAGCGCCTACGCCCCACAGGGCGGTCATCGCGCAGATCGCTGGATACTCGCCAAAATCGTTCTCGAGCCACGATCCGGTCTCCGCATGTAGAATCACGAGGCCCAGCATGCCTGCGCCCCAAGCAACCCAACGCTTGAGGCCTTGATCCGAGGCCGTAGCGTTCGCACGCCAGCGATGGTGAAGCAAGGCGTAAACCCCCATGGCCACTGGGACCACCAAGGCGCTGAGGAATTGGCGATTCGCATAGGGGGTGAAGAACCCCTCGTGGAGCGGCCAGTGGGCAGCGAACAGCCGGACGATCGCGAGCACCAGGGCCACGGCTCCGAACATTCTGACCGGGCGATAGCGGAAACGGTAGCCAAGATATAGGAGGATCGGCCCCTCCGCGGCCCAGGCGACGGTGATTCCGTGGGCGCGAAGATGGAGTGGGATCGCCAAGCTCAGGAACGCAGTGGCCAGCGCGATGGCACCGAACAGTGCGCGCGCATCATCGGGCAAGCGTCGCCGAACAAGACCTCCCAGGATTACATACGTCGCCGCCAGAGCCAGCGCGATGAAGCCCAGCGCGGCGTCGTGCTCGCCGTGGAGCATGGTCCATGCGAAACCGAACGCAAAGGTCGCATTCGCCAGTGCCAGCACAAAGCGTTCAACCGGTACAGAGACTCGTCGCACGAGATGATACGCGAAGGGCAGCCCCAGGAAGACAACGTACAGGGCCCCGAGCCAGGCCAACGCCGGGACCAGTTGATCGTCGGTGTAGTGCCTCCCGTACCAGCCGCCGTACAAGCCGAAAAAGCCGACCATGGCCAGCACATCAAGCGCGCGCCAGCTTCGCCAGAATGCTACCCCGAGCACGCCGAGTTCCAGGAGCAGAAGATAGGCGAACAGCGTGTCCCGTGCGTTGGCTCCCGTGGAGCACAGCACGGGGGTGAGCAAACCGCCGAGCACCGCGACAAACGCAATGCTCAGGGCGTTGTGCAGCACTGCTAGGGTCATGCCTGCAAGGGTCACGGCCACCATCAGCGTGAAGGCGGTGGTCTGCCCGAGCACTTCCGGATCATAGATGTGGAAGGCTGCGAACAGAGTGACGTACAGCACGGCCAGGCCCAGACCGGTCAGGCCCTGGCCGAGCACGCGCCAGGCCTTGCTGAGGAAATGCCTTCCGCCCACCAGGGCAATCAAGCCCGCCAACGCGCACAGCGCTACCTGGCCGGTCGGCCCGATCCATTCGTTTTCAAAGGCGTACTTGAGGAAGAACCCGGCACTGAAGAAGAGGACGATGGCGCCCACCCAGGTCATCCATCGTTTCCCTACGATGGCCTCGAAGCTCTCCAACTTGGGCTTCACCGGGGAAGGCGTGCTGGCAGCCGGGGCCGCAGGCAGCTCGGGCGGGCGGGGTCGGGCTCGAGTGCGTTCTCGATCCCTCGCAGCGGTGACCCTCTCGCGCAAGGCTGAAAGGTCTGGGACCTCGGTGGGCGGCGGAGCCGCAGAAGGCTCTGCTGGCGGCGCCTGCGTCTCGGCCGGCTCTGCTCTCGGGGCCGCTCGAGTTCGGCCCCTGCGTTCGAGTTCGCGTATCTGCAACTCGAGGCTCTTGATCCGTCGGCTGAGCCGCGAAACATCCCCGCGCAGCGCCAGGCCAAGCACAAACGCAATCAGCCCCAGCAGAAACCCGACGCCGATCAAGAAGACGCCAAAGAGCTCGACGATTGGTCCAAGGCCCATCGTCCATCTCCTGTTCCTGGCCCACGCGACGGCTTGCATTGCGGGCCCTGCGGGTCACGGTACGCTTCAGGACAGTAGCGGTCAAGTGCACAACGCCGCATTCCTTTCGGGTGTCCTGAAGGCATCGACGACGCGCGCACCGGTGCCAGGGACGGCGCTCCTGTGTGCGCTTCTCAAATAGTCTGCCGTGCACGCCCCAGAGAAGCGCGAACAAGCAGGCACGGGATGGATGGAAGAAAAAAGTAGGGCCCCGAAACGGCTCATCCAGGCCATCTCGGGGCGTTTGCAGGTTGGAGCGGGCGAAGGGAATCGAACCCTCCTAACCAGCTTGGAAGGCTGGCGCTCTACCACTGAGCTACGCCCGCAGCGTTTTGTCCATTCTATGCCCGGCCGTCCCGTTCCGTCAAGGTGGCAGCTCCTTGCCAGGCGGAATACACCGCCGCCCGGCCCAAGGCCGGGCGGCGTGCAATTCACTCACGGTCCATCTATCGAAGCGACACGCCGCTGGGCGTCGCCTGTCTCCTACTCCTCTTGTTCGCCCATGGTCTCGTCGATGGCCTCCTCCAGCGCTTCCTGGTGCGTCTCCAGCGCGTGCCCAGCCGCCCAGTCAAGCGCGTTCACGAGACCGGTTCCCTCGCCCGCCCGGTATTTCTCCATCGTGGCGATGAACATCAGCAACAGCTTGCGCCGCTGGCGCTGACCTTCCGTGAGCGTGGCCGGATCCGCCTCGGTGAACGACTCGAACGCGTCGGCGAACTCCTCCATCTGCCGGCGCACTTCGCGCACATCCGCCGCGGCGCTCTCCTCGTACAGGGCCTTCACTTCCTTCTGGACTTGTTCCTCGAAGCCCTGGCGCTTCTCGGCATCCGGGAGGTCGGCCACCGTCTCCTTGACTCGAGCCTTGATGGGCTCCAACTCAGCTTCCAGCATGCCCTCCACCTCGGAGATGGCTTGCTTGATGCCATCCTCGGCGCGCTGGGCGAGCTGCTTGCGCAGGTCCGGCATGGCCTTGATGGCCGCGTCCGCCGCGGCATCCACTGCCTGCGGGGCATAGTTGACCATGGCCTGCCCGGCCTGCTGCTCCAGCATGGGAACGCGCTCCCGGGCGTACCCCGCCATGAGGGTGGCCACCTGCTTCTCATCCTCCAGCCATGTCTGCAGATGGCCGTGGATCCAGCTAATGTATCCAAGTACCACGATCAGCAGAATGACGCCCACAATGATGGTGTTTCGTTTGCCGGCCCGCAGCCCGCGAATGTCGGCCCGCATGGCATCGGCAAGAGCGCTCATGTCTCGAATCGGCTTCTCTTCCATGGGTCTTGTTCTCCTCACCTGGAACCGGCCGGTCCCCAGGGACTCGACCACTCGACAGACGCAAGCGCCGGCCTTACTGCGCGGGCACCGGCTCTGCCTGGCTCAAGACCTCTGCCAGCGTCAGCAGCATCTCGCGTTCGAGGTCCGCGTTTTGCTTGTGGGCCTCGATCTCCTGGCGGATCGACTCCTTGTTCATGGCCGTGACCAGCCGGTCGATCACGTCCGTGCAGGCGCGAACGTCCTGCTCCATGGCGTCCGCGATCGCGTTGCCCACGACCTGGGTCACCTGCAGTACGATCTCCTGCCGGGACTCCTCGTCGGCCAGTTCCGGGATCTCTGCCACGAGGTCCTGGACCTGATGCTCGATGCGCTGCTGCACGTACTTGGTCAGCTCTTCGGGCAGGCGTTCCTGCAATTCGTCTCGGAGTCCCTCAACCTGCGTCTCGAAAGCCTCGCGCAGTTCCGGCTGTCGCTCCTCGTACTGCGCCCTTGCCGCCGCGACGGCCTCTTCTCCATGGCTCTCCCAGGCGGAGGCGAGGGCTCGTTCCACCGCTGGCGCCATGGCCAGAGCTTCCTTGGTGAGCTCGCTTCGGAACTCCTCCTTGTCGAACCTCTGCACCATGTTGTACACGATCAGAGCGTAGACCACGATGATGAGCACGAGCACCACAGGGACAAGGAGCTTCAAGAGCCTGAGCCGCCTCGTCTCCGTGCGGAGCGTCTCGTACAGTACACCGAGCTCGCCCTCGGCCCCCGGCTTGGCGCCGGTATCCGTGCCCTTCTCAGCCTCTGCCATGCCTGTCCTCCTCACTTTCGGACCCACAGACGCGAGGTCCCGACGACGTATCTCCGATCGTCCCCAGGTCCTCCTGCCCCCCAATGGGCGACATGCCTATTCATGATGACCCGCTACGGCAAGGAAAAGGCTACGCTTCCGCGTTTCGACCGTCAAGATGAAAAACAAGGTGCTCGCACGTCATGTGAAAAACCTTTGCAGGCCTCTGAGAGGGCCCGCGCCCCTATTCCCTGACCTCCGGAGGGATCTCGCCGGCTCGATCCAGGGCCATCTTGGCCAGAATGGGGCCGATCACCTCGAACAGGATGCAGGTCGCCGTGATGGTGGTGATGACCGTCGTGCCGATCCATCCCACACGTTGCGCCTGGGCCGCGACCTCAGTCCCTTGTGCGAGAAGGGACTTGCTCAGCGTGTCGAAGTCGTCCTTCACGATCAGGGCGAGCCCGATGGCCACCCCGGCCTGCGTGTGCAGGCCCCACCCCAGGTACCGGCGCAGCTTCGGTTCTGCTCCGCCCAGGGCCGCACCCGCGCTGGCGCCGCCTGCCTTGCCCAGCATGCGGCCGCCCACATACACGATCCCAAGCCAGCCCAGATCAGACAGAGCGCCCAGGTCCAGATGGGCCCCGGCCACGGCGAAGAAAAGCACAAAGATGAGCGGCATAAGCTCTCCGAGCTGACCGCTGACTCGCCGTACCAGGTCCATGCTGCGCGTGTTCACGAGCACGAACCCCACCATCATGTTCGTGAGGATGAGCGACATGTGCCAGAGCTCGCTCAGACCCGCGCCCAGGAGCACGAAACCGAAGACCAGAATCAGGATGTCTCGCGGGTTACGCAATCGGCGCACGCACAGGGAGAACACGAACCCCAACGCCGCCCCCACCACCAGGCTGCGCACGATCTCTTCCACGGGCAGAATCAGTGCGTCAAGCATGCCTCCAGTTTCACTGCCCGGCAACAGCGCGCGCGCCATGCCATAGGCGAAGCCGAACACCAGGATGGCCAGCCCGTCGTCAAAGCCCACCACCGCGTAGAGCGCGGTCGTGAGGCTCCCCTTGGCGCGGAACTCCTGAATGACCGCTACCGTGCCCGCCGGAGCGCTTGCGCAGGCCACGGCCCCGAAGATAAGCGCGAGCGGCCAATCGGCGGACCCGCTCAGATGCGCGGTGAGTGCGGCAACCGCCAGCAGCACAATCACAAACGTTCCCAGGCACTCGGCCAGGATGATCGTGACGAGGCCTCGCCCCAACCCACGCACGGCGCGGAGGCTCAATTCCGCGCCCACGCTGAACGCCACGAAGCCGAGGGCGATTTCGTTGATAAAGGCGAGGTCTTCGAGGTGACCCTGGCGGAACAGCTCGAAGACCGACGGCCCGGCAAGCAGGCCGACCGTCATGTACCCAAGGATGCTGGGCAGCCGCAAAGGCCGCACGAGCCTGCCCGCGTAGAAGCCCACGATCGTCAGCAGACCAAGGCGCAAGAGGGGCGAGAAGTCGGCTAAAACGTCGGCGCCGGGGGGCATGCCATTCAGGCCTTTTTGCTGCAGGTCTCAGACGTAGGGTACACTCATCGCCCAGCTGGGGGCTGCTCCTCTTCTGGAATCTCACCGGCGCGCGCCAAGCCCATTTTCGCGAGGATGGGTCCCACGATTTCGAACAAGACGCACGTCGCCGTGACCGTGGTGATGACCACGGTCCCGATTTGCTCCGCGTGCTCGCTCAATCCGGTGAACTCGGCCTTCACGATGAGCGCAAGGCCGATGGCCACGCCGGCCTGCGAGAGGATCCCCAAGCCGAGGTACTTCCGAATCTTGTCTTCCACCCGGCCGATCAGCGCGCCCAGATATGCGCCGCCCATGAGCCCCGCCGAGCGGGCAATCACGTAGGCCCCGCCCAGCAAACCCAGCGAACGCAGCACCATGGGGTTCAGGTGCGCTCCGGCGAGCGCGAAGAACAGGATGTAGACGAGCGGCATGACCCCGGAGATCTGGTCGCCGAGCCGATGCACCAGGGATTCGTCGCGCGTGTTGGCAAACATGAAGCCGACCATGAGGTTCGTCAGGATCAGAGACAGATGCGCGAGTTCGGCCAATCCCGCGCATGCGAACACCACAGCCGCCACAAGGATGAGCCCCTCACGCAGGTTCCCCAGCTTGCGCACGAGGAACGAGAACAAGACCCCCACCATCCCGCCCACTGCGAGACTCGCAGCAATTTCGAGTGCGGGACCGGCCAGGGGAGCGAGCCCCGCATCCAGAGGGCCGCCGGCCTCTACCTGCAAGAGCTGTCGCGCTGCTGCCGCGGCGAATCCGAAGATGAGGATGGCCAGTCCATCGTCGAATCCGACCACGGCATACAGGGCGCTGGTGAGGCTGCCCTTGGCCCCGTATTCCTGGATCACGGCAACGGTGCCCGCGGGCGCGCTCGCTGGAGCCACGGCCGCGAAGATGAGCGCCAACGGCAGGTCGCCGCTGACAAGGTACACGGCCAGGAGCACCAAGAGGAACGCCGCCAGGCTCTCGACCAGGATGATGAACACGATCCCCTTGCCGAACTGGCGCAGAACCTTCAGTCGCAGCTCCGTGCCGATGGTAAACGCCACGAAGCCCAGCGCGATCTCGTTGATGAACGACAGCGCACCGAGCTCATGGTCCCCCAGGATTGTCCCGAAGCCATGCGGACCCACGGCGAATCCGGCGATCATGTACCCGATGATCGCGGGCAGGCGCAGGTACCGCATCATCTTGCCCACATAGAACCCCAGGGCGATCAAGATGCTCAGCAACAGGAGTGGGGGCAACGACCAGGCTGCCTCGGGCATCGGCTACGTGTCCGGGAAGAGCGGTCACGCCTTCAGGCGGCCGCTGGCGTAAAAGACGTCCTGTACGAGCAGCAGCGCATCATTGCACTCGTCCAGGGGACCGGTGACCTCTTCGATGCGGCGGATGGTCTCATTGGTGAGCTTCTTGTCCACGGCCGCCACGATGATCCGATTGAACCCGCGGTCCGCGTCGCTCCAGAAGCCGGCGAACAGCGGCACACGCGCGAGGTACGTGCCCGTTCGCTCCCCTTCCACGACGAGGGTGTAGCACGTGCCCATGGCGGCGAAGACCTGCAGAACCTGGCGGAAGTTGTCCTCGTTCTGGATGAACAGATGCACGAGGTTCTTGCCTGCATGGTCGCGCGTCTCCACCTCGTCGCGCACAAAGCGCAGGAACCCCTCGCGTGCGGCCTCGGCATTCTGCGCGCTCAAGAGCTCGTCGACCGCGCCCTTGATGCGCAGCACCTGGCTGATTGCCGACAGCAGCCGGATATGCTCGCTGCTCTCGCGATCCGGCGCCACGATGAAGACCAACAGCTTGACCGGCTCTCCGTCTAAGGCGTCAAAAGGAACGCCCTCCGGCGCCGTCACCAAGCCGACTACGAACTCGGGGACCTCGGCCATGCGGCAGTGCGGGATGGCGATGCCCTCTCCGAAACCGGTGGTTCCCAACTCCTCGCGGGCACGCAAGGCCTGCAGGAGCGCCTGCTCATCCACGCCCCCCAGGGCGGCGCTGCGCCTCGCGATCTGGGCGATTCTGTGCAGCACCTCCTGCTTGTCCTTTGCGGCCACGCCGGTCTCGACGCAGTCTGCTCGCAACGCTTCTACCAGGTCCATGATCCGCTTCTCCTCCTAGGCCGAGAGAATCGCGACGCCAGCCCGGCTGGAAGCCTGCATCATAGGCCGCAGCCAATCGCGCGCAAGGAATAATCTGCTGCCGAGACGGATCCGGAGCGGGCGCCTCGTCGGGGTACGTCCTCTCCGCCGCGGACGGTGCCGGGGCATTCAACCCTTGGCCGGGCATAACTACCTTTACTTCTAGGCGGTTAGGCCAGCAGGGACCTGGGGATAACCCTTGCATATCCTCTTCTATACGGGGATCGATTGGGGATGAGCCGCCTATTAGGCCCAATCGGGCCGAAAACGCACTGGGGGCCTTGGGGAAAATTCTTATGGTTTTGGTTGACACCGACGTCTTGTCCGTGGTATCATCCTTGCTGAGGATCAGAAGAGGCGAGCAACAACCAGCTAGTGCGGAACGGATCTGGCGCGAGGGGACACCCCAAGACGCCTTTCCCCCCTCCCCTCGTCAGCCGACCCGTACCCGTTCCCGAGCCTCCGTCGCCCCCCCGACGGAGGCTCCCTTTTGTTACGCGCAGCCGAATAAGCCTCGTCTGCACCGCACGGCCCTACGCATTTGCCGTCACGTATGCACCTACCGCCTCGCGAAGCACGCGCAGCATCCGAGCTCGACGCGCATCGTCGTGTTCGAGCAGCGTGAATCGGAAGCCGTTGAGCTCGCTGTTGAATCCGCGAAGCGGCACCACACAGATCCCGGTGGACGCGAGCAGGTAGTAGACGAACCGCAAGTCATCGGGCGCGCTCGCGACGAGTCCCTCCACGAGCTCGCGTGTCTCGGCGGTGGCCACCGTCAACGTACGATCGCCGTTGATCGCGCCCGGTTCGAAGACCACGGTGAAGTAGAAGGCTCCGTCCGGACGCACGGCCACGATCCTCGGGATGTCTCGCAAAGCGTCGAAGGCCTCTTGAGCGCGCTCTTCATACATGTCCGCACGAGCTGCCAAGTGCTCAGAATAGCGCTCATCGCCCAGGATGCGCGGCAGCGCGAGCTGCGGCAGGGTGGTGGAGCACACCTCCATGCGCTTGGCGGCGAGCAGGCTGCGCGCGTACGCGTCAAAGACCTCGTCGTGGCCGCGGTTAAGGATTTCGATCCATCCACATCGAGATCCAGGCCATGGGATCTCCTTGCTGATTCCGCGCATCACCACCGCGCAGGTGTCCTCGGCCAGCTCGGACAGGTGTACGACGCTGCGCCCGTTGTATACGATATGCGCGTAGATTTCGTCGCAGATGAGAAGCACGTCGTGCTCGCGCGCGATCTGCACGAAGCCCTTCAGGATTTCGCGCGGATACACAACGCCCGTGGGGTTGTCCGGATTCACCAGACAGATCGCGGCAATGGTCGGATTCTCGCGCACGCGCCGTCGTACGTCGGCCAGATCGGGTATCCAGCCGCTGTGCGGATCCAGCGGGTACGAGAGCGCGCGCTTTCCGCTGTGAAGCGTCTCGTGGGTCGAATGCGTTCCGTACACGGGGCTGGGCAGCAACACTCTACCCTGCCGGCGCAACAGGCCGTACACCTTGGCGACCGCATCGCCGAGCCCGTTGAAGAACAGGATGTCGTCGGGGGTCACCTGCACGCCGCCGCGCCTGTTCACTTCGGCGGCCAAGAACTCCCGCGCCTCCAGCATGCCGGCCGTGGGCCCGTATCCCCAGGAGACCGCGTCGTCGAGCACCTCGTGTACGGTCTGCACGATCCACGGGGCCACGGCCTCACCCTTGCCGATGGGGTCGCCGATGTTCTCCCACAGGATCTCCACGCCGCAGGCCTCGAGCCGCCGCGCCACGGACACGATCTCGCGAATCGCATAGGTGAGGGCGGCTGCACCCTCGTGTACAATGTTCATGCGCATGGTGGTCGGGCCTCCTGCCGGGCGCTTCCTGCGGCGGCGATAGTCTCATCTCATCCTACAGGCATAGAGCTCCGGAGCAAGAGTCCATGCCAAAGACACGCTCTAGGAGGAGCCAGGAGGATCTGAGGTTATGCCTGTCGGCGCGATACAGGAACCTGCGGTCTCCAGGCCCTCCAATCGTGAGACCCCGGCAACCCTCTGATTCGACCGAGCATACACGCAGCACACGAGTTTTTGATTTGACAGCCCTGCATCTAAGGCATAGTTTGAACCCGTGGGCCGGCACGTTCGCGGAGCATATGCCACGGATGACATCGACGAGAGTCGCCGACTGTGGGCCCTGCGGGACGCGGGTCGCGGACGTGCCGCGCACCGCCGCGCTTGGTGGCCCCCTACCGGTCCACGAGCAACGGGCTTCTCAGGGATGTAGCGGAGAGGTGTGGAGGGAAGCCAGCCGTCATGGGTAGCCAATCATTCAAATCCCAGTTTGGCAAGCGCTTCCGCCGTGCCCGAGAGGAGCGGCGGCTGTCTCGGGCCGCGTTGGGCGTCCGCCTTGGCATCAGCCCTAAGACCATCCAAAGCTGGGAAATGGGACGCACATTCATCGAAGACTTGAGCTTGATCCCCGCCATCGAGGCCGAGCTCAACGTGACCTTGGCGTATCTGCTCGGGGTCACCGATGAACAGGCGGGTGCCCCCGTGGTCGGCGAGGAGGGCCCACCCTACGGCCGGCAGGCTTCCTTCTCGACACGCGCTCAGGCTGGACCGCGGGAGGCTGTGTGCATCCCCACCAAAGGCAGCGCGCAAGACGTTGAGGCGGCGCGGCGGGGGTATGTGGCCGTGCCGCTCGTGCGTCCCGGTTCAGCTGCCAAGCCCGTAGCAGACCTTCGGCGAAGAGATGTCGATCGTCACTGCCTATTCCCCCGCGACTGGTGCGTACCAGGCCAGGCCCTGGTGGCCTTCCGCATGTCCGACTCCATGCTGAGTCCAATCGTGCCGTTGGGGTCCATCCTCCTGGTGGACCGCCGCCTCACGTCGCCGGAGCGCCTCGCTGGCCATCTTGCGGCCCTGTGGGTGGCCAAGCGCGGATTGCGCATTCGCCGGCTCAGGCTGGACCCCGGAGGACGGACCTTCCAGGGGCTGCCGGAATATGGCCACACGCGCGGGCGGGTGCGCGTGAACCCGGATCGCGGCGACGCGCTTTTGGGACGCGTCGTGGGCCAATGCTGCTTGGTGGATTGACAACCGAGGCGAGCGTGGTAAACCGCTCGTCTGGACTACGAGACCGTTCACCGACCCGAGCTGCTCCACGTTGATGAGGTGCCGCGGGACGGCGTTGGGTCCTGGAGGGCAAGCATCATGGGCGCGCGTACCATCCCCGTCCAGGAGGCCGCAGTGGGCATGGTGCTCGCACAGCCGGTCGCCGACGACCAGGGTCGCGTGATCGTGGGCGCTGGCACCGCCTTGACGACGGTTCACCTGAACCGCCTGCCTCGATGGGGTGTCGGCAGCATTAGCATCGAAGACGGTACTGCGACGGCCCAATCCGCTGGCGTTGGACTTGCGCCGGAGGCACTTCCCGCCCAGCCGGACCCGGTCGAAACGGATGAAGAGGTGTCTGCTGCGCTCGGCGATCGGTTCAAAGAGGTCGCGGACGATCCGAACATGCAGACTCTCAAGGCCGCGGCCCTGCGGGTTCTATCTACCTCGAAGCGTTCCTCGCCCCCTGCCCCGGACTAGGGAAGAGCACAGGCATGGCGCTCGACTCGGCTACAGCGCGCGCGCGCATCGAAGAGATCCCGGATCTGCCCACCCTGCCCATGGTCGTGCAGCAGATTCTGACCATGGCCAACAGCGCGAATACCAGCGCCACCGACGTCGGAGAGCTGATCGAGCGAGATCAAGTGCTCACGAGCAAGGTCCTGCGCCTGGTCAACAGCGCGTACTACGGCTTCCCGCAGCAGATCAAGACCGTGCATCACGCCATTGTCATCCTCGGCTTCAGCAAGGTGAAGAACGTGGCCCTCACGGCGTCGGTGTTCGACCTCACGCGTTCCTGGGACAGCGCGAGCCTGGACATCCCGAGGTACTGGGAGCATTCCCTGGGCACGGCCCTGGCCGCGCAGGCGGTGGCCCACCGTGTGGCGCAGCAGGTCGCTCCGGACGAGGTCTATGTAGGCGCGCTGCTGCACGACTTCGGCAAGGTCATCCTGAATCAGTACTTCGCCGACGAATACCGTCAGGTGGTGCAGGCAGCGTTGGACAACCACACGCTCCTTCGTTCCATGGAAAAGGAACTGCTTGGCTTCGACCACCAGCAGGTGGGCACCTGGACCATGGAGCGCTGGAACCTGCCGCCAGCGCTCGTCAGCGGCGTGCGATATCACCACAACCCCAACCTGGCCAGCGGCAGCCGCGAGATGGCCGGGTGCGTGCATCTCGGGGACATCTTCGCGCGCGCCTTGGGGATCGGCAACGGTGGCGATCCGAGCATTCCTCCGATCAACGCATCGTTGGTGGACCAGTATCGCTTGGGGAAGGCCTTTTACGAGGAACTATTGCTTATCGTCTATGACGAGGCTCGGCGCGCGGGCGACTTCTTTAACCTGATCCGGCATCCCTAGGACGGCCGCTGGGGTCGCATTGATCCGGGAGTCCCAGTTCATGGGTGACAAGCCTCCTCCTCGCGAGGCCGCCAACGGGCCGCAAGGCTCGCCGGAACGCGTCGTGCGGCTTCAGTGGGACAACGCGGCCCTGGCCGAGGCGGTCCAGAGCCTCACGGGACTCCAGGAGCAGATGTCCGCGCTCCACGCAAGCCAGACGGTCGAGCAGACCCTCGACGCGTTGGAGCTGTTGCTGGAGCGTGTGGTCGACTATACGTATCTTCAAGTGTACTTGCGCGACTATCAGGGATCCGGAGGGCTGGTTCTCACGCGCCGGATGTGTCCGGAGGGTCTGGGCATTGAGCCGAGCCTCATCGCGTGGGCGCTCGAGAGCCAAGAAGTGGCCATCCTCCCCCTGGAGGCCCATGACGCGCGTGCCTTCGGCAACCTGCACAGCACGATTCTTCTGCCGCTGCCGGGGCACCGGGAGGTGCAGGGCCTGGCGATCCTGTGGCTTGACCAGGATACGACCGTCTTCACCCAGGGACATACGAGCCTGCTGGGCTTTCTCGGACGCGAGACGGCCTCCGCACTGGAGGCCCTGCAGCTCCAGGGCGAACTGGAGGACGCCCGCGCCCGCCTCGCCGAGGTGGTGGAGGCCGTGCCCCTGGGCCTTCTGGCCATTGACGGGCAAGGCCGCTTGTCCCTGATCAACGGTACCGCGGAGGTCATGTTCGGACTTCGCCGCGCCGATAGCCTTGGGAAGCCCTTGACGAGCCTGCTCCCCCAGGCGGTCCACACGCAAGTCCGCTGCCTCCTGCAAGGCGAACGTACGGAGGACCAATTGGAGGCGGAGATTCAGCTGCCGGTCGTGCACAGCGGTGAGACAGAGACCTTCGCGGTATCGGTGGTGCCTTTGCGCGCTTCGAACCCGGCTGTCGGGCGCGAAGGGCATTTGGTCGTATGCCGAGACCTGCGACTCAGCCGAGAGGTGGCCAAGCTGCGCGAACTCGACGCCATGAAGAACGACTTCCTCAGTCTCGTCAGCCACGAGCTGCGCACGCCCCTCACCTCCATCATCGCCTACAGCGAGACCTTGCTGATGGACGGGATTGTTGACAGCGAGGAGGAACGGCGCGAATATCTGCAAACCATCAACAGCGAGGGCGAGCGTTTGAGTCGACTGATCAACGACGTCCTGGACGTCACCAAGCTCGAGTCCGGCAAGATGGACTACTCGTACGAGGAGGTAGACCTCGGCGACCAGGTACGCGCCGCCACGGCCACCGTGCAGTCGTTGGCTGACCAGAAGTCGATCCGCATGCTGGCCGAGGGCGCGGACGAGCTGCCCGTGGTGCGTGCGGACCCGGACCGCATTATGCAGGTGCTCACAAACCTGTACAGCAACGCGATCAAGTTCTCCGAGGAGGGCCGTAGCGTGACCACCCGTTGCCGGATCGTGCGTCCCGACGACGACCCCACGCCTGCCGTGGAGGTGGCGGTCACCGACCAGGGCATCGGCATCGCGCCCGAAGACCTGCACAAGGTCTTTAGCAAGTTCGAGCAGATCGAGAAGATCGACCATCACGCCGTGGGCACCGGACTGGGCATGCCCATCTGCAAACTGATCATTGAGGAGGGCCACGCCGGGCGGATCTGGCTGGAGAGCACTCCCGGCGAGGGGACCACCGTCTCCTTCCGGATTCCCGTGACCTGATCGCCCGGCCCAGGAGGATACCTTCGATGCGCTACGCACTGACAGCTGTGTGTCTTTCGCTAATGACCGGACTGGTCGCCGGATGTATGCAAACGCGCTACACCGCGCTCAATCCGAACCAGGACGCGGAATACACCCCTCGGCTCCTGGGTGAGCCACCCGAGGGCACCTGGCTCTGGGTGCGCGGACGCATCAGCGCGGACCTTGCGTTCCTGGAGCCGGAAAGGGATGAAGAGCGCACGCACGAGATCTTGCTCGTCACTGCTCAGCAGGGCCCCACGGATGTGGAGCTGCCCACTCGGCGAGCCTGGATCTATGTGCTCGCGCGAACCCCGGGCAGCGAGCAACGCGATCTGCTTATGAAGCGAGAGGTGTACAACGCTGCGCAGCCCGATCCCAAGGTCCACCGCCCGCGCGAGGTCCTTCTCGACGCTAGGACGGATACCGTCTCGCAAGGACGCTTGCGCTTGCTGGACCTGGATGAGGACGGGCGCCCCGAAATCCTGGTGAGCCTATGGAAGGAGAATGCTGAGAACGCGCAGGCCCTCCATCGGCTGTACGAGCCCGGGCCCGAGGGCCTGGTCCACCGATTCGCTTGCCGGCTGGTGCAGCCCTCCGCCCAGGTTCTGACTCTGGACCTGGACCGGGACGGCGTGGACGAGTTGATTCTTCCCGCAGCCATCCCGCTGCCTCCGCGCGTGGCGGTGACCGACGCCGACCTCGCGCCTCGTCCGGCGTGGCCGTGCGCATATACGCCGGCGGCGGGTGGCGTGTACGAACAGGCGAATGACAGATTTCCCAACTTGTATGCCCCGGCGCTCGTGGGGCTTTATGAAGACCGGGCCCTGTGCGCGCCGGATAGCCGGTCCGTGCACGACCTGTATTTGGGCCTGATCTATCGGTACTTGAGCGCCCCGGAGGGACAATCCGGCGCCAAGGCGCTTTCGGACTTCTTTCTCGAACAAGCCGCGCAGCATGAGGACGATGCGGGCGAACTGGCTGCCGCCCTGATTCAGCCGCCCTCCTGAGCCGCGCCCGGTGCCTCGACGCCTTCGTACGCGCTCAGTGGCTTGAGCAGCGCGCGGCCCGCCGGCTCGTCCAGCTCGATCACGTGAAAGAACGCCTCGCGGTATTGAACGATGTAGAAAAGTCGCACCGTAGGCGGCATCCGGTGGAACACGATTTCTAGACACGTTTCCTGACTCGGGTCCGAGATTTCTCGCACGGACCGGATCTCGTCCGCCATGATGTCATCCTCGCTGCGCGGATGCAGCACGCGACGCACCAGCCAGCGTAGGAAACGCTCTTCGTATCCCGGATGCGTTGCCACGACTTCTTGCAGAATGGCGCGCTCGTCTTCGTGCGTGCTCAAGAGTCCGGCCACCGCGTGGCAAATGTCGCGCAGGTCGTCCAGGCGGAGGTTGCGCTGCCGTTCCGGGATGTCCTCACGTGCGGTCATGTAGATCCCTCGTGTTTCCGCTCGCCTCGCAACAGGGCGACAAATCGTGCATCCCCGTGCAGGGAGCTCAGGTCAGGGTCGTGCGCCATGTGCTCGCGCTCCTTGTATCCGAGCTCCATGGCTCGTTCAAGACTTTCTAGGGCGCCGTCCGCGTCCCCGGTGAGGGCCTGGCTGCAGGCAAGGTTGTACGCCGCCACCGGATCTCGGGGCCGCCGTTCGACGATTTCCCTGTCGAGGGCCAGTCCGTCCTGGTAGAAGCCGAGGGTGGTATAGATCTCGGCCAAGGCCTGCATGGCCTCGACGTGGCCGGGACGGCGGCACAGCACGCCCTCCAGCAGCGCGCACTGGTATACGAGGTCTTCGCGCGCCTGAGGTTCAAGCGCTCGGAGCCGTTCCGGATCTTGCGGTCCCTTCGGGGCCATCGGGTCGGGTCTCCTGGTCGGACGATCAGGTGAGCTCGAACGGATGAAACAGTCTTCGGTATTCCTGTTGGGCGAACCGATCCGTCATGCCCGCAATGTAGTCGCACACGGCACGTTCGGTCCCGTACGCGTGCACCGCCGCCTGATGCTCGTGTGGAAGCATTCCCGGATGCCCCACGTAGGCCCGGAACAAATCCGTCAAGAACGCTCGGGCCTTGTTCGACATGCGCTGCACGGTGAAGTACCGATAAAACCGTTCGTGGAGGAACGCCTCGAGTTCGTCCTTCATCGCTGCAAGTCCCGGACTGAAGCCCACCAGCCGTTCTCCATGATCGCGGACCTGGGCCGGTGTGCGGACGGGGCCCGCGTCCAGGTTGCGCCGCGTCTGTTCGATCACGTCGGTCGCCTCCAGGTCGATCAGCCGGCGGATCGCCTGCGCTCGGCGCAACTGCGCGTCCATGTTTCTGGCCTGGTCGGCGGACACCGTCTGCCAGATCCGCAGCTCCGCGACGTCCGCTTCGTCCAGCACCCCGCTTTGCAGACCGTCGTCCAGATCGTGGTTGTCGTAGGCGATTTCGTCGGCCACGCACACGATCTGCGCCTCGAGCGTGGGCATGCCCCCCCGCGGAAAGTCCGCGACGGGCTGTGGGAACTCGTGGCGCGTGCTGTGCGTGGCAAAGCTCTCGCGCACCTCGAAGCTGAGGTTCAGTCCGGGGAAGTCCGGATACCGACGTTCCAGCAAGTCCACTACTCGCAGCCCATGGGCATTGTGTTCGAACCCACCGTGATGGCACATGAGCCCGTTGAGCGCCTCCTCGCCGGCGTGGCCGAAGGGCGTGTGTCCCAGGTCGTGCGCCAGGGCGATAGCTTCGGTCAGGTCTTCATTGAGCCCCAGCGCCCGGGCGAGCGACCGGCTGATCTGCGCGACCTCCAGCGTGTGCGTCAGTCGCGTGCGGTAGTGGTCGCCTTCGTGGTTGACGAAGACCTGGGTCTTGTATTCCAGGCGGCGAAATGCAGTGCTGTGAATGACGCGGTCCCGGTCCCGCTGGAAGGCGCTGCGGTACGGGTGCTCGGCCTCTGGATGGACTCGGCACCGGGAGTCCTCGGGACGCATCGCGCACGAGTGGAGCTCGCGAGTAGCGCGCGCCTGGGTGCCTCTCTGCCGCAGGCGAGTCACGGACGCCCCCTTCTGCCGGGGCCTTCGTGCGCATCGAAGGCCGCGTGCAAGTCCGCGTACAGCTCTTTCAGGGCTTGGCTGAACACGCGGGTATTCGCGAGCACCGGCATAAAGTTGTTGTCTCCACTCCAACGAGGCACGATGTGCATGTGGAAGTGGTCGACCACCCCCGCGCCCGCGCACCGACCCTGATTGATCCCGATGTTGAAGCCCCGCGGATGCATGACCTCCGCCAGCACCGCTTTGCACACTACGAGCCACCGCCACGCCTCGCGTGCGGCCTCTTCGCCTACCTCTTCCACCTCTCCCTGGTGCGCGTGCGTGGCGATCATCAGGTGCCCCGGGTGATACGGATATCGATTCATGAGCACGAAGGCTTGGGCTCCGCGGGCCAGCACCAGATGCGGCACGGGATCGTCCGCATCGCGCGCCTCGCACAGAAAGCAGCCTTCTTGCTCGTCCCGGCTCGCGCGGCGGATATACGGAATCCGCCAGGGCGCATAGAGTACCTCCTCGCTCGTATTCTCGGTCATCGCGCACCGCCTTCGCGAGGCCCGCGCACTTCGCGAACGAGCTTGCTCGACGCGAGCATGGGTCTTTCGTTCATCTCAGGAATCAAGAGGCGCTGGCCCGCCTCGATCCGGTCTCCGTCTCCCAAACCGTTGCGGCGAGCAAGCGTGCCGACGGGCACGCCCGTGCGCCCGGCGATTGCAGCCACCGTGTCTCCGCGACGCACCACGTAGTACCGCGCTCCCTCCTCGTGGCCCACAGGACCGAGGACCCGTGCGGTTTGCGCATCCGTCGCGCGGATCGGGCCCGCGTCCGCTCCCCTGGCAGACTCTTGCCGCCGCATCGCCCGGCACGCGCCCAGACCGACGGTCACGGCAGCGACCGCTGCGCACACCCGCAACCGCGGATGGCGCAGACGACCCGCTGATGCATCGAGCCAATGGCGCATCGGCGTCCCCGTGCAGGACCATGTAGATCTGTACGATCTTAGTTGCCTCAGACCGATCGGGTCAAGGCCTTTTGGCCGGCTCCATCTGGCCGTCCGCGCCATGGTGCGCCCCACGCGGCTCCAAGTGCACGACCACGTCTACGATCTCGCTGAATTCTGCTTGCAGCATTTCGGAGACGCGTTCGGCGATATCATGCCCCTCGCGCACCGTCAGGTTCGGGTCCACCTCCACGTGCAGGTCCATGGCAAGGTCCGGCCCCACGTAGCGAGTGCGCAGCTCATGGACAGCGTCGACACCTGGTGCCGCGCGGGCCTTGTCCAGCACGGCCTGCCGCAGACGACGCGGCGGAGCTGTGTCCACGAGCTGACGCAGCGACGGAAAGGCGATCCGCGCTGCCGCCTGTAGGATGAACAGCGCCACAATCACGGCGCCGATGTGATCCACGAATAGCCACGAGGGCTCGACAATCGCCACGCCAACGCTCAGGGCCGCCGGTATACTGGACAGGGCATCCGACCGGTGGTGCCATGCATTGGCCACCACGGCCGCGCTCTTGTTTCGATGCCCTGCGCGCGCGGTCCACTGGTACAAGAGTTCCTTGGTCACGATGCTGGCCAGGGCCACCCACAGAGCCATGCGCGTGGGCACTTGTGCCGGGCCTTCGGGGAGCGCCACCAGGGCCCGATACCCGACGACCATGCCCGTGCCGCCTAGCACCAGTGCCAGGAATACGGTGACCACCTGTTCCATGCGCCCATGCCCATAGGGGTGCGACTCGTCGCGCGGCTTGGACCAGAACCGCACCCCGACCAGAATCGCGACGTCGGAGATCAGGTCACCCAGTGAGTGGATCCCGTCGGCGAGCACGGCCTGGCTGTGCCCGAACCATCCGGCCAGGCACTTGAGCGCGCCCAGGAGCACGTTGGCCACAAGGCCCGCAATGGTGACGCGCCGTATCGCGCCGGACCGCTTTTCGGTGAGGGCCGCCGTGTCCATGGGCTGCCGCCTACTCTTGCTCTTCTTGGTCGGGGTTGGGCGCAACCTGCGGACCCCCAGGCGTCTCTTCGTCGGACTTCGTCAGGTCCTCGAACATGGCGGCCACGAATGCTCGCGGGTCGAAGGACGCCAGGTCTTCGGCCTGTTCGCCCACGCCCACGAGCTTGATCGGCAGGTTCACTTCGCGGTTGATGGCGATCGCGATCCCGCCCTTGGCCGTGCCGTCGATCTTGGCGAGCACGAGCCCGGTCAGTCCCACCCCTTGGGCGAAGGTCTGCGCTTGGGACAGCGCGTTCTGTCCCGTGGTTGCGTCCACGATGAGCAGGGCCTCGTGCGGGGCCCCGAGGATTTGCTTGGCTACGACGCGGCGAATCTTTTCCAGCTCGCGCATCAGATTCTGCTTGGTGTGTAGGCGCCCCGCGGTATCGACCAGCAAATCGTCCATGCCTCGGGTGCGCGCGGCCTGGCAGGCGTCAAAGACCACGGCCCCCGGGTCCGTGCCTTCGCGGTGGCGCACAAGGTCCACGCCCACGCGCTCGGCCCACAGGGCGAGCTGCTCGCCCGCCGCCGCACGGAAGGTGTCCCCCGCGGCAAGAAGCACCTTGCGGCCTTCGCTTTTGAATCGATGGGCCAGCTTCGCCGCCGTGGTCGTCTTTCCCGTTCCGTTCACCCCGATCAGCAAATAGACGGTCGGGCTCTCCGTCGCTCGGGCGAGCTCGGTTCCCCCGGCCTCCAGCCGCTCGACGAGGGACTCCCGCACAAAGGAAATCGCTTGCTCGCGCGTGCGCACCTCGCGCTTGCGGTGGCGGTCGCGGACCTCGTCCACGAGCTCGAGCGACAGTCGAGGCCCCAGGTCCGAGGCCACCAGCGCGGCCTCGAGGTTCTCCAGGAACTCCTCGTCCACGTTGCGTCTGGAGGCCTGTGGGCCGCCCAGCGCGGACGCGAAGCGCGCCCGCGTCTTGGCCAATCCTTGGCGCAGATGTTCGAACATCCTCAAGGCCATGAAGCGTCCTTTCCCGCACGTCGATCTCTGAGCGCTTCGACGCACGCGTACGGCACACGCACGCCGCCCAGCTCTCTGTCCGGCAGGCCGTCGCCGTGGAAGTCGCTGCCGCCGGTCACGGCCAGGTTGCGCTTGCGCGCGTAGGCAAGATATCGTTCCGTTTGCGCCGAGGTGTGCATGGGGTAGTAAGCCTCCAACCCCGCAATGCCCGCGTCCACAAGCTCGTCGAGCATGTCGTCGAGCTTGTGCAGACCCGGATGGGCCAACACGGGCAGTCCGCCCGCTCGGCGGACGGTCTTCACGGCCTCATCGATCGACAAGCGAGTCTTGGGCACGTTGAGCGGGCGGTCGTCAGCTAGGTACCGGCCGAAGGCCTCCTCTTCGCTGCGCACATACCCCAGGCGCGCCAAGGCCCGCGCGAGGTGCGGCCGCCCCAGGGACTCGCCCCCGGCGAGCGCCGCCACCTCCGCGTAGGTGACACTCAGGCCGAGGTCGTTGGCGCGCTCGATCATGGCTCGCATGCGCTCTTCGCGTCCGGTCTGCAACCTGCGCACTGCCTCGTCGACCACCGTGGGCCGCTCCAGCAGGTAGCCCAGCACATGCACCTCGCGGCCGCTGTGCACACAACTGATTTCCACGCCCCACAGGACCTCCACGCCTTGGGCCCGTCCGGCCTCGGACGCGGCACGGAGCGCGGCCACGGTGTCATGGTCCGTGACGGCCACGGCCGCGAGCCCCTTTTCTCGGGCTCGCGCGACCAGCGCCTCGGGGCTTACCAGTCCGTCCGACGCTGTCGTGTGCGTGTGCAGGTCAACGATGCGCGAGGTGCTCACTGGCGTTCCTCGTGCGCGATTCGGTCGAGAATGCCGTTCACGAACGCGCCGGAGTCCGGGCCGCCGAAAGTCTTGGCCAGTTTGACCGCCTCGTCAATGGCCACCTTGTACGGCGTCCGTCCCGACAGGATCTCGGCCACACCGAGCCGCAAGACGTTACGTTCCACCGTGGCGATCCGTTCCAGGCTGTAGTTCGCGGTCGACCTGCGCAAGCGGCGATCAATGTCTTCGCATCGGTCCAGCGCCTGTCGAATCCGCTCACGGGCGAACGAGCGAACCGCTTGCTTGTCGGTGTGGGCCGCCAGAAACTCGTCGATGGGCTCGCACCCGGGGCCCGTGAGGTCGTGCTGGTAGAGGTACTGGAGGGCCAGTCGCCGCCCCAGGGTCCGCGGACGCATGGCAGGACCCTCTACGGCGCGTCCGCGGAGGCGTGGGCTCGGCCCGCCGCTAGCTCGATTCTGCTCAGCAGCCGCCGCTCCAGAGATACGTCCCGGGCGGCGAACAAGCCCGAGCCGCTTCGCGCGGTCACCTCGACCTGCGTGGTCTGGGGGCCCTCTCGTTGCGCGGACAGGACGATCGTGCCTGTGCTGCGAGCCAACCCGGCTCCATTCGGCCCGGCGTCTTGGACCACGCGTACCTCCACGCGATCCTTGTCTGGCGATCTCTGCACAAGGACCTGGTCGGATAAGCTCACGAGCTCGATGCCGAGAGACGGATTCCGCCGCACCACCGGCTGCCTGCGGGCCACGCCCTGCTCTTGCGCGGTGCGCTCCCAGTCGATGAGGACCGCGGCCACCGCCGCGTACGGCACATGCATGCGCACCGTGGTGCCCGAGTCGCCCGTGCCGAGGGGACCGGTGCATCCACAGGCAACGATTGCCCCCGTCGCGCACAGGATCCATGTCCAAGGCCGACCTGCGTACATAGCCCTCTCCCGCAGCGCGGCCTCAGATCTGCTGGTACAGGTTCACGAGCTCCATAGCCGCGCGCGCCGCGTCCGCGCCCCTGTTGCCCGCCTTGGTGCCGGCACGCTCCACGGCCTGCTCGATCGTGTCCGTGGTTAGTACCCCGAATACAACCGGCACGTCCGCTTGCAGCGCCACCTGGGCGATGCCGCGAGCCGTTTGGCCGGCCACGTAGTCGAAGTGCGGCGTGCCTCCCCGGATCACGGCCCCGAGGCACAGCACGGCCCCGTACTGCTTGCTGCGGGCCACGCGCTGCGCCACCATAGCGAGCTCCAGGGCGCCCGGCACCCAGATCACGTCCACGGCCTCGTCCGAGGCTCCGTGCCGGCTGAGCTCGTCTTGCGCACCCTCGATCAGCCTGGAGACGATGAATTCGTTGAATCGGCTCGCCACCAGGGCGAATCGCGTCTCTCCGGCGACCAGCTTGCCGCTGAGCATCCTGCCCATGTCCGTCTCCTCCGCCCACAGACCCGGTCACGCGTCCAGTAAGTGGCCCAGCTTGGTCCGCTTCGCGTCCAGGTACTGGCGGTTCGTGTCCTTCACTCTCGTGACCAGGGGCACGCGCTCCACGAGCTCCAGGCCGTAGCCCTGCAGCCCGGCCACCTTGCGCGGATTGTTGGTCATCAGCCGAATCGTACGCAGCCCGAGGTCCGCCAGGATCTGCGCCCCCAGACCGTAGTCGCGCAGGTCCGCGGGAAAGCCCAGGCGCACGTTCGCCTCGACCGTGTCGAGCCCATGCTCTTGCAGCCCGTAGGCACGCAACTTATTGGGTAAGCCGATCCCCCGGCCCTCCTGGCGCATGTACACGATGGCGCCTTCGCCCGCTTCCTGCACGAGCCGCATGGCCGCGCGCAGCTGCTCGCCGCAGTCGCATCGGCACGATCCGAACACGTCTCCGGTCAGGCACTCGCTGTGGACGCGCACAAGCACCGGGTGATCCAGCGCAGAAGCGCCCGGCGCGAGCGCGCCGCGCGTAAGCGCCAGGTGATGCTCGTTCGGAAACAGGATCGACTCGTAGCAGTGCAGCGCGAACTCGCCGATCTCCGTGGGCAGATTCACCGACTGCGTGCAGGCGACCAGCTTCTCGCGTTTGCGCCGATATGCGATGAGGTCCGCGATGCTGCAAAGCGCGATCCCATGCTCGGCGCAGAAGCTCTCCAGCTGCGGAAGCCGCGCCATGGTGCCGTCCGGGTTCATGATCTCGCAGATAACCCCGGCCGGCCGCAGGCTCGCCAGGCGCGCGAGGTCCACCGACCCCTCCGTCTGGCCCGCGCGCACGAGCACCCCGCCCCGTCGCGCACGGATGGGCTGCACGTGCCCGGGCCGCACCAGGTCCACAGCCCGCGCGTCCGCGCGCACGGCTGTGCGGATGGTGTGGGCCCGATCCGCGGCACTGATGCCGGTCGTCACCCCATGTCGCGCCTCGATGGTGACCGTGAACGCGGTCCCGAAGGTGGCCTCGTTGTCGGCAACCATCTGCGGAAGCTCAAGCTGGCGGCAGATGTCCTGGTCCAGGGCCAGGCAAATCCATCCCCGGCCGTGCGCGGCCATGAAGTTGATGTGGTTAGGGGTGACCTTCTCAGCGGCGACGAGAAGGTCTCCCTCGTTCTCGCGACGGTCGTCGTCCACGAGCACGACCATGCGGCCGGCAGCCACCTCGCCGATGACGTCCTCGATCGGGGTGAACGGCATCCCCGCCTCCTACAGTGACCCTGACACAACCGGTTGTGCCGGAAATAGTAGCGGCCGCCTCGCAGGTGTCAAGCGAAACCGAGTGCGCCGCGCCGAGGATCAGCTCAAACGCTCACGCAGCGCGGCGAGTTCCTGGCGCAGCTTGTCCGGAAGCCGCGGCCCGATCGAGCCAAAAAACTCGTCGATCTGCTCGGCCTCGGCACGCCAGGCGTCTCGGTCGATGGACAGAAGCTCCTCCATGGCCTGATCCGAGACGTCCACGCCGTCCAGGTCGATGTCCTTGGGTCGAGGCATGCGCCCGATGGGTGTGTCGATGGCGCCCGCCTCTGCGCTGCATCGTCCCACCACCCAGTTGAGCACGCGCAGGTTCTCTCCGAATCCGGGCCATAGGAACTCGCCATCCTCGCCCGTTCGGAACCAATTGACGTGAAAGATCTTCGGCGGATGAGCGATCCGTTCGCCCATGGTCAGCCAGTGGCGGAAGTAGTCGCCCATGTTGTACCCGGTAAAGGGGCGCATGGCCATCGGGTCGCGGCGCACCTCCCCCAGCTTTCCGTACTGGGCCGCGGTGCGCTCCGAGGCCATGGTGGCGCCGACAAAGGTCCCATGCTGCCATCCGAAGCTCTCGTACACGAGCGGCGCCAGGTGCGCGCGCCGCCCGCCCAGGATGATGGCACTAATCGGCACGCCCTGCGGGTCCTCCCAGTGCGGCGAGACGCACGGTACCTGGCTGAGCGGCGCGGTGAACCGGCTGTTCGGGTTGGCCGCAGGAATGGGGCGCCCTTCTTCGTCGCACATGCCGGGTTCCCATCGGCCCCCGCGCCACTCCGTGCAGGCGGCGGGCGGATCGTCGTCATGGCCCTCCCACCAGACCGTTCCGTCGTCGCGCAGGGCCACGTTCGTGAAGATCGTGTTGCGTTGGACCGCGGCCATGGCGTTCGGATTCGTTTTCTCGCTCGTGCCCGGCGCCACGCCGAACATCCCGTACTCCGGGTTGATGGCCCACAGCCGACCGTCCTGGCCGATGCGCATCCAGGCGATGTCGTCGCCTACGGTCCAGACCTTGTATCCCTTCTCGCGCAGCGCGTCCGGGGGCACGAGCATGGCCAGGTTCGTCTTGCCGCACGCGGATGGGAACGCGCCGGCTACGTAATGGGTCTCGCCGTTGGGCGCCTCGATGCCCAGGATCAGCATGTGCTCGGCAAGCCACCCCTCCTGCTTGGCCAGATAGCTCGCGATGCGCAGGGCCATGCACTTCTTGCCCAGGAGCACGTTGCCGCCGTATCCCGAGCCGACGCTCCAGATCGTGTTGTCTTCCGGGAAATGGAGGATCAGCCGCCGGTTGATGTCGCGCTCCGCCTTGCCGTGCAGGCACTTGGTGAAGGTCCCGTGCGTACCCAGCGCCTCCAACACGGGCGTACCCATCCTGGTCATGATGCGCATGTTCAGGACCACGTAGATGCTGTCGGTCAGCTCCACCCCGATCTTCGACGACGGTCCGCCCAGCGGTCCCATGCTGAACGGGATCACGTACATCGTGCGTCCGCGCATGGAATCCTTGAAGATGGCCCCGGCTTTCTGGTAGCCCTCTTCGCGGGGCATCCAGTTATTGATCGGCGCGGCGTCCTCCTGCCGGTCCATGCAGATGAACGTCAGGTTCTCGGTGCGAGCCACGTCGTTGAGCGCAGTCCGGTGGTACACGCATCCGGGCAGCCGCTCTTGGTTAAGGGGCAACAGCTCGCCCGTGGCCATGGCCTCGCGGGTCAGGCGATCGCGTTCCGCCTCGGACCCATCGCACCAGTGGATGCGGTCCGGACGGCACAGGGCGGCCATCTCTTCCACCCACTTGGTGAGTTCCTGGTGCTGAGTCATCAACGATCTCTCCCGGTTCGCAGACCAACCGCGTCTGTCCGATGCATGCACAAAGGCCCCGCACACGAAGCGCAGGACTACTCGAAGCGGTCATCCCACGCGGGTTTCCTTGTGAGGGAACTAGGATAGGCGTCGACTTCTTCAAGCGCAACCATTTTCCCCAGGTCTCCCTGCAACTCCTCGTCGGTCTCTGTTTGATCGCCGGAAACTCTTGCGTTTGCCAGGAAATCTCGTATGTTTGCGGAGGAAATTCCGGATCGGGTCGGGTGGGGCGTCCCGATCGTCGGGAGGGCTGCATGTCTGCGCCTGACGAGCAGAGGCATTCCGATCAGGTCGGGCGTGGTTCACAACCGCCAGATGAGGCGTCGATCGAGCAGCAGGAGCCCGCGCCCCTGAACGTCGGCGAGTACGAAGACGACGACGAGCTGGAAGGCCTGGACGTCGCCACCAAGGTGCAGGCTCTCGCCGATACGGTGGAGATTCCGGCGAGCTTGGAGCAGGCCCTCCAAGCGCGCTTGGCCGTGGGCGCCCGTATTGTCAAGCTTCAGGACCAGCGCAAGGACATGCAGGCCCGCCGCAACCTGCCCGATGACGTCAAGCGCGAGCTACGCCGACAGGATCGCGAGGCCCGCGACCTCCCGTCCGCGGACGAGGCTCGTGCGCGCCAAGCGAATCTCCGCGAGCGGCTCAAGTCAGGCGTCAAGCAGCGCGAGCAGCAAGGCCCCTCCCTTGGCAAGGAACTCGCAGAAGCTTACCGCCTGGCTACCCGGCAGTGGGAGCTGTTGATCGAGCGAGAGGAGACCGGCCCGGCGCTCATGCGCATGGCCGCGGAGGTGGTCAAGTCCGAGCCCTTGTACACGCTGCTTCGACAATGCGCGATCCAGGCTGATGACCTGTACGGGTGGGCGGTGGCGGCCCGGCTTCTCGAGAGCATCCAGGCTCGAGAGACTGAGGCCCTTCGCGGCGTGCGTGCCGCCCTGCAGGAGAATGAGGCCAGCCGTAGCAAGGGCATCCGTGGCCTGCTCTCGCGCAGAGGAGAGTTCAAGGAAGCCGAAGCGCGTTACCAACATGACGAGGCGGGGCACGTAGCCATCCTGGCGGCCGTCAATGACGAGCTTCGCAGCCTGGACCGCATCCTGTCGGCGTGCTTCTGGCGCGTATACGAGAACGCAGCGGCGCTGCTCGTCGAGGACACAGACCTCGATGCCACTCAGGAGGCGCACCTGCGCGCCTGCCTGCGGTACGGAATGATCGGCGCCTCGGAGTGGTTTCTGTCCCCGGATTTCGCCGAGCACCTCTTGCAGGACGCCGCCCAGCACCGTCAGGGCTGGGACTATGCCATGTCCGCCACCCATGTACTATATGCCGACGAGTACATGGAGGCCATTGCGCGCGGGTACATCACGCCGTCCATCGACGAGGACCTGGAGCTCAACCAACGCCACAGCGAGGCATGGAAGGCCGACAAGGCCTGGCGCAGGATCGTATTCCTGAAGACGCGAGAGCCCGCCCTGCACGAGCTCGCCAAGACGCTGCGCGTGCGGGCCCAGTCTCTGCGCGAGGAGCGTGCTGAGGCCGAGGCGCAGCGCCGCAAGCTCGTCCGCAGCGCACCCGACTACAAGCGCCGCTACCAGGATCTGAGCAACCAGGCGCAGTCCGCCCGCGTGGAAGCGGCGCGCATGGACCGGGCGGTGGCGCACATCAACGACCGATTCCTGCCCGAGCTTGCCGAGGCTCGTGACACCGCGCGCAGGCGGCTGGCGGCTGCGCAGGCGCAAATCACCTCCGAGTCACTTGTGCGCAAGGAAGCGCGCGCCATCCATCGCGTCTCGCGGCTGTGCGCAAAGCTCAAGGACCCCTTCCCCGCTTTCTCGTTGCGAGACAACTACAGGCCACAGGCGGGCACGATCAACAGCCGTGAGGAGATTCTGCGCGCGCTCGCAGACATCGAGGCGCGCGACACCACGATCTTCAAGGACCCCCTTCTGCCGGTGCGCAAGCCGAGTCAGCGCATCCACCTGCGCTTCTCTCCGGTGGTGCTCCTGGCCCCGGCGTGCGGGTTCATGGGCTATGCGTGGAACCCCCGCAGCCGGCCCGAGCGCGGGCGGCTTGTCGTGCCCGCGTACATGCCCCGGCCCGGACTGCGCGAGCGGATTCTCCACAACCTGCTCGCCG